>ENA-OPSF01002041-OPSF01002041.1-human-gut-metagenome-genome-assembly--contig:-NODE-2041-length-13626-cov-3.638199_pt1 | contig 13626 bp, 10 predicted proteins | sample MGYA00241452_ERZ501896 | MGnify/ENA primary metagenome ERZ501896 (study PRJEB25962, sample SAMEA2042111) | human gut metagenome | biome: human gut; feature: human-associated habitat; material: faeces... | reverse complement strand
AGTGAAACGGAAGAAGACCACCAGCTGTCACTTTCATTGATGCGTATCTGCGCCTACGACTCAGCTTTCATGTTTAAATACTCGGAACGACCGGGTACTTATGCATCCAAGCACTTGCCGGATGACATTCCGGAAGAGGTAAAAATCCGCCGATTGAACGAATTGATAGAGTTACAGAACCAGCTTTCGGCTGAAAGCAATGCCAAAGATGTAGGAAAAACATTCGAAGTTCTGGTAGAAGGCGTTTCAAAACGTTCGAAAGACCAACTGTTCGGCCGTACGGAACAGAACAAGGTTGTCGTGTTCGACCGGAATAACCACCGGATAGGCGACCGTGTAAATGTACGCATCACCGAATCCAGTTCCGCTACTCTTAAAGGTATTGAAGTAACTGACGAACCAGCCGGGTAACCTCACATAACTATCCGTATAAGACATATAATCCCCTTACCGGAGCCTTCTGAGAAGAAACCGATAAGGGGATTTTTTCGTTTCATCTATCAAAAAAGCCCGTAAAATCAATGTTTTTTATATTTCAAAACGCTGTTTGTTCCAATGTTCCAATATTTTTTTATATTTTAGATAGAAAGAAATAAAAAAGTATATAAAAAGTAACATATAATATATAAATAACTTTAAAAAAAATTGGAACGTTGGAACATTGAAACAAAATATGTTTAAAAACCTTGAAAAATCAACGTTTTTTTCATGTTCCAATTTTTTTTAAAGGATAGGAACAACGTTCCGAAAGATTGGAACAATTGGAACAAACGCCCGCGCCTGCTTCTGCTGTAAAACACTTGTGCGTAACACCCCGTACGATCAAATATTGATTCCCCGCCCGGAACGGGGCGGGTACTGTTTGCTGATAAATCTAATACTACGTTATAAAAAATGACCCTAAAATCCATTTTGTGTTATTCTGCGTATAAATACAGGGGCAGTATAACACGGGCGAAATCCTCGGAAAAATATGGCGAAACAGTGTCCCGGTGCGATGCCTTAACTGCTTATTTTGTGTAAATTATAATATTACATTAGAATTTTTCGGCTAAAATGGATTTTAGGCATGTTCTGGTGTATTTCTTCGCGTAAATAATAAAAATGGATTTTAGAGTGTATGATTATAAAAGAACGGAAAGGGCTATTATTTATAATCTATATACGGCTCTGTTACGGTAATATCTGCAATATCAACGCCACATAATAAACAGCGTCCGCCCTGTTGCCGGACTTCTTTCACGTATAGAGTGCTACTTTCATCTGTATCTATCTGTAATTCATCTATGTTTTGGCTTGGCACTCTGTAAATGTACGGGATTAATAACGTGTAAATAGTATTGTATAGACTCCTTGCTCCTGTATCTTTCTGTATGGCTTCATTTGCTATTGCTTGCGTTGCGCTGTCTGTAATGCTTATTTTCACGTTTTGGGTTGTATTAATCAGGCGATTGAGCGATTTTATAGGAGAATTATGTGATTGTGTTATGATTTCCTGTAATGTTTCTTGTGTTAGACTATTCAATACACAAATTGTATTCATTCTTCCGACAATTTGAGAACTTGCCCCGTAATTGATTAAATCTTCTTCCGTAACCTGTTTCAGTATATTGTTGTTATCTGCTGTTTCTTCCTGTTCTGTTGTACAAAATCCAATCACATTATCCGGCTGTATTCTTTTCTTTATAATATCTTCCAGTCCGTCAAATGCTCCCATACAAAGAAATAGCATATTTTCAGTGTTTATTGTGTAATCTTTGTTGTCTTTCGTCTTTACTGTAACTGTTACGCCTTCAATGAACTTTAATAAGTTAGAGATTACAGAAAACGAACTATCTTCTGTAATCTGGCTGTGAAATAACTTGTCAAATTCATCTAGTGCAACAATAGAATAGCTTGTTTTCTCTGTATCGTAGTTGTTTAATACAAGTAATTCTTCAATCATTTCGTTTAAATCGCGACCTTTCCAACCTGTCCCCGTATAGCTTGTAATATCTGCAACAAATACGGACAATTTAACATATTCTGAAACTGCTTTTACTGTTGCTGTTTTACCTGTGCCGGATGCACCAATTACAAGTGCGTTGATTTTCCCGTCTGCCCGGTTGTTTACTTTTCTGTTCTTGTAACGTAACATTTGCAACCATGCAAGCGTTGCCAACGTCTTCACATATTCATCCTGTCCCTTTATTGTTTGCGCTACGGCTTCGTATATCCTATCCGGTGTTATGTTCATCATGTTAATTCTCCCTTATACAAAATACCCCCGCCGGGATGTTGGCGGGGGATGCTGCTATGGTCTATTTGCTTCTGCTGTTGCTTCGCTGTCTGGTCTGCTTCTTCCCGCCTGTATTTGCGGCGGTGTTGGCGTGTGTGCTACTTTTTGTTTCGTCCAATCGGATATTTTCTATCTGTAATACAAGACTGTATACTTTTCTGTTCTCTGTGTCTGTGTATTGTACATTCTTTAGAGTGTACTGTATCGTTACTTTATCGCCTTTATACATGTAATTAAACACCTGTAAATCGTCACGATCAGCGGGAGTGAAATACTCTAAAGGCAAAAATTGCGCTTCTTTTTCTCCTGTTTGGCTATTCCTGTAATTATTCTGTGTTGCTATTGTTATCTTTGTTTTCCTGCTGCCGTCTGCGTTTGTGTATACTGCCGGGTCTTTCACCAATCTTCCCGTTACGATTCCGTAATTGCTGAGATTCATCATGTTTCATATCCTCACTTTCTTTTGTATTTACTCCCGATTTTGCGACAGCAAAACTTTTTTTACGTTCATAGTTTGTTCATTGATTCACATGTTAAAAAATGATAAAATATAAACAGATAGGGAAGGAACAGGACACATAAAATGAGATTATGAAAGGGAGTATTAACATGAATGAAAATGAAAAAATTGTGACTGTTCCGTATTTGTTAACAGTAAAACAGGCATCAGATTATTTTAATATTGGTGCAAGAGTAATCAGAGCGTTGGCAGATGCTGACGTTGATTATAGCTTTCACATGTATAACGGTAACAGGCTGATGATTAAACGTGAGGCTTTCGAGAATTTCTTAAAAACAGCTCAAACAGTGTAACAGTGTAGATTTATGTATATTTATGTTGTCTTAATGTAGCAAGAAGGCGCGTAACGTGTTATAATTCATTATGATTTATAGCATTCTACGGGCTTTCTTTTTTTAAGGAAAGAGGAAAGCTGAATGGGAAAATGTAGAAGGAAATTAAAAGATGGGGAATATTTTAATAGTTCCAACAATCGCTATGAATATCATTATACGGATAGGTTAGGCAAGAAACGCGTTATCACATCTGCACGACTTGAACCAAACGACCCGTTACCAAAAAGCAAGCGGGGCGGGAAGTCTCTGAGGGAAAAAGAAGCTGAAATCTTAAAGCTGTTACAGAATAATATTGACGTAGACGGTGGCAAAATAACAGTATACGAGACAACGCTGAAATTTTTAGAGGTGTTATATGCAAAGAAAAACATTACATACAACACAAAACAGAGCTATTCACGTATCTGCCGGACGTTAAACAATACGACGCTCGGTCATATGGCAATTTGCGACGTAAAGCCGGAGCATTGTGACGAATGGTTCGTAACCATGAAGGCGAAATACAGAGGTTCAGCAATGCAAACGGACTTGTCTTTAATCAAACGGACGTTTGAATTTGCGGTTGATCGTGATTGGATAGTCAAAAATCCAATGAAGAACTTAACAGTATCGCGTGATGATGGCACGTCACGCAACCCGGTGAGTGTTGAAAAGATGCAGTCTTTCCTTGACTTTGTGAAAACAGAAAAGCATAGTCACCATTGTTGGGAATTGATTCATGTGTTATTCTGGACGGGGATGAGAGCGTCTGAAATCTGTGGTTTGACGTTGGATGACCTTGATTTTGAGAATCGTGTCATCTATGTAAACAAACAGGTACAGAAGCAGGACGGCGTACGTGTGGTAACAAAGGTAAAAAGCAAAAACGGAATACGTGTTATCCCAATGACACACGAAGTAGAAGAAGCACTAAAGGCAGAAATTGAAAAACGTCACTTAATAGAGGAGCCTGTCCTCTATGGTGAAGATGGCGTAACTGCCTATTCTGGCTTTGTGTTTCTGTCTACACGCCGACGTATGCCGATGATGCGGGAGAACGTTGAGGAATACATGAAAAATTGTATCAAACGCTATAATGAGCGTTATTCAGACGACCCTATGCCTTACTGCGTCCCACACGTTGCCCGCCATACATTCTGTACAAATCTTCAACAGAATGGAATCAACCCGGTGACATTGCAACATATTATGGGACACGGCAGTATTAAGACGACGTTAAGTTGGTATACAGGCGTGAAGGCTGTGCCGGAGCAGGTGGCAGAGATGGATGGAATTGTTACAAAAATATTAACCCCGTAACATTTTAGTATTTCGCTTCTGAAATACTAAAGAAATACTAAAAATTACACTAAAAGATATACTAAATTATAAATATTTATGTTAAGATATGCAAAGTAACAACAAGTGAGAAACAGCATAATTACAGCAAAGGGCACGACATAATGAGGAGTAAAAAATTATGATAGCAATAATTGACTATGATGCCGGAAATATTAAAAGTGTAGAAAAAGCACTTCATTATCTTGGGGAAGAAACAACAGTAACCCGCGATCCGCAGACTTTGTTAAATGCGGATAAAGTAATCCTGCCGGGCGTGGGAAGCTTTGGACGGGCGATGGAGAATCTTCATACATACGGACTTGTACCTGTGATCCATGAGATTGTAGAGAAGAAGACGCCATTTCTTGGAATCTGCCTGGGACTTCAGCTCCTTTTTGAAAGCAGCGAGGAGACACCGGGGGTGGAAGGCCTTGGAATCCTGAAAGGGAAAATTGTTAAGATTCCGCCTGCGCCGGGGCTTAAGATTCCACATATGGGATGGAATTCCCTGCATTTTCAGAATAATGGCAGACTGTTTCAGGGAATCCCGGAACAGACCTATGTATATTTTGTGCATTCCTATTATCTGCAGGCAGAGGAGCCTGAGATTGTAAAGGCTACTACAGAATACAGCACCTGTATTCATGCTTCCGTAGAAAAGGACAATGTATTTGCCTGCCAGTTCCATCCGGAAAAGAGCAGCAAATGGGGACTGAAGATACTTGAAAATTTTGCTGCTGTGGGAAAAGACGGCAATACTGAGAAGGAGGGAAAATAAAATGTTTACAAAGAGAATTATTCCCTGCCTGGATGTAAATAACGGACGTGTGGTAAAGGGCGTAAATTTTGTGCAGCTTCGCGATGCGGGTGATCCGGTGGAGATTGCCAAAGCCTATGATGCAGCAGGAGCGGATGAACTGGTGTTTCTCGATATTACAGCATCCTGCGAACAGAGAGATACAGTAGTTGACATGGTAAGACGGGTTGCTGCCAATGTATTTATCCCGTTTACAGTAGGCGGCGGTATCCGTACTGTAGATGATTTCAAGAAACTGCTGAGAGAAGGAGCAGATAAGATTTCCGTAAATTCTGCAGCAATTGACAGACCGGAACTGATCAGTGAGGCGGCTGACAAGTTTGGAAGCCAGTGCGTAGTTGTGGCTATTGATGCCAAGCGCAGAGAAGACGGCGGATGGAATATTTACAAACATGGCGGAAGACTGGATACAGGGATTGATGCCATAGAGTGGGCAAAGAAAGTGGAAGCTCTGGGTGCAGGGGAAATCCTTCTCACCAGTATGGACTGTGACGGTACAAAAGCAGGATATGATCTGGCTCTTACCAGAGCAATTGCTGATGCTGTCTCCATTCCTGTGATCGCATCAGGCGGTGCAGGTACACTGGAGCATTTTTATGATGCACTGACCGAAGGGGGAGCAGATGCTGCACTGGCTGCGTCTTTGTTCCATTATAAAGAACTGGAGATTTCTCAGGTGAAGGATTATCTGTCTGACAGGGGAATTTCTGTCAGACGATGACCACGAAAAATATAAGAGGTGAAGGATAAGGTATGTCAGCAATTTCAGGTGACTGGCTGGAAGCCCTGAAGGGGGAGTTTCACCAGCCGTATTATGCGAAATTATATAAAACGGTGATGACAGAATATCAGACTAGGAAGATTTTTCCTCCTGCGGATGATCTGTTTAATGCATTTCATTTTACACCGTTGAATGAAGTGAAGGTAGTGATTCTGGGTCAGGATCCCTATCATAATGACGGGCAGGCTCATGGGCTTTGTTTTTCCGTAAAGAGAGGAGTGGAGACGCCACCGTCCCTGGTGAATATTTATCAGGAGCTTCATGATGACTGTGGATGCTATATCCCCAATAACGGCTATCTGGAGAAGTGGGCGAAGCAGGGAGTGCTTCTTCTGAACACAGTTCTGACTGTACGCGCCCATCAGGCAAATTCACACAGGGGGATCGGCTGGGAGCAGTTTACGGATGCTGCGATCCAGGTTCTGAATGAGCAGGACCGTCCTATTGTATTTCTGCTCTGGGGACGTCCGGCGCAGATGAAAAAATCCATGCTGAATAATCCGAAGCATCTGATTCTGGAGGCGCCTCATCCAAGTCCTCTGTCTGCTTACAGGGGATTTTTCGGATGTAAACATTTCAGTAAAACAAACGAATTTCTTGTTGCCAATGGTCTGGAACCAATCGACTGGCAGATAGAAAATATATAAGAAAAGAGGTAATGTGTAGTCAGGTAAAAGACACACAGTGATAACATGAATCAGAAAAACAATTTAGTAAAAAATGCATCCTTTCTGATGATTGCAGCTATGATCTCCAAGGTGATCGGTCTTCTGTACAAGAGTCCCCTTTCCAATATTATAGGAAGCCTTGGAATGGGCTATACAAGCCTTGCGCAGAATGCCTATATGATCCTTCTGATGATCGCATCCTTTAGTATTCCACAGGCGGTATCCAAGCTGATCTCCGAGCGTATTGCTCTGAAGGATTACAGAAATGCACATAAGTTCTTTAAGGGTGCCATGATCTATGCCATGGTGATTGGCGGAGTGGTCGGTTTGTTCTGTCTCTTTGGAGCAGGGCTGATCATCCCTCAGAATCAGAAGGATGCAATTCCGGCACTTCAGATCCTGGCTCCGACGATTTTTTTGTCCGGTATTCTTGGGGTATTCAGAGGATATTTTCAGGCATACAGAAATATGATGCCAACATCTATTTCCCAGATCATTGAGCAGGTATTTAATGCAGCAGTCAGTCTTCTGGCAGCCTGGGGATTCATCAATGCATTCTCAGATGGAACAGAGAACAGCATTGCAAAATGGGGGGCAGCAGGTTCCACAGTAGGAACCGGAGCCGGAGTGGTGACTGCATTGGCATTCATGCTTCTGGTATATGGTGTGAACCGCAGAAAAATCCTGCACCGGGTAGAGAGAGATCACAGACATCAGGAAGAGTCCTACAAAGAGATTTTTCGTGTGATTATCCTGGTTGTTTCGCCGATCATTCTCAGCGCCTTTGTTTATAATGTAAATGCTTATATCAATGGGTATCTTTTCTCGGATATTCTGGGAAGAAGAGGTGGAGATGCGGCACAGATTGGTATTTTATATGCAGAGTATGCTACTTACTTTATGACAATTATTAATATTCCTCTGACGCTGTCCAGTACGGCACCTACTTCCATGATTCCGGAGGTTTCCGCCCTGTATGCCACCGGAGACATTGAAGCGACCAGAGAGTGCATTGACCAGACCGTACAGCTTTCTATGGTAGTTTCCGCCCCATGTGCAATGGGACTGGCAGTGCTTGCACAGCCGATTGTATTTTTGCTTTACGGAAATTCCACAGGACTGGCAGCCAACCTGCTGATCCTTGGTTCTTTTTCGATCCTGCTCAATGGAATGTCAAATATTTCCAATGGAGTTCTGCAGGCAATCGGACAGCAGAGGATTCCGGTGATTACGGCTGCAATCGCACTGGTTGTGGATATTGTGGTAGTGGTAGTGCTGCTGTTTACTACAAACCTTGGAGTTTATGCACTGCTGATCGCAATGGTGATCTATTCTGTGGTTGTATGTGTGTTAAATGACAGAGCCATGAAGAAATATCTGCAGTATAAGAATCCATGGAAAGAAGGATATCTGTATCCTGTTCTTGCATCTGTTCCCATGGGAATTGTTGCAGGCTGTATCTGCTATGGACTGAACATTTTTGTAAAATCCAATTTCATTTGTCTGATCGTTTCCATTCCTGTTGCTGCGGTTGTTTATCTGTTTGCTTACCTGATCATCAGCAAGCCGTCAGAATCACAGCTTAGAAGAATTCCGGGTGGAAGCTATCTGATAAGGATTGCAGAGAAACTTCCGTTCTGGCAGAATAATTAAACACTGAAATTATAAAAAACAAAAGAGTTATATTTCATGGTTTAAATGTAGTTCTGAAATAGAAACACATTTAAAATTTCTGAAATATAACTCTTTTTTTGAGCGCGTTTGAAAAATGCTTTTCGCAAAGCAGGATATGTAGATTGCGTAAAGCATTTTTCAGACACGCTCTAAGGCGGATATATTGCAAGGTAAAATACATTGCAATATATCCATTACGGTATTATTTATGCATTTTTTTCTTCTGCTTTTTTCAGGTTTTTCTGGGCTGTGGAGAGCATCAGTTTGATTCGGTTGAGCTGATTGACTTCACTTGCACCCGGGTCATAGTCGATGGCTACAATATTGGCTGTCGGATATTCTCTGCGGATCTCTTTGATAACACCCTTACCTACAATGTGGTTCGGCAGACATCCGAAAGGCTGGATACAAACAATATTCGGAACATCTCCATGGATCAGTTCCATCATCTCACCTGTCAGGAACCATCCCTCACCTGTCTGGTTTCCGGTGGAAACGATCGGAGATGCCATTTTTGCCAGATCTCTGATATCAGCAGGCGGTGCAAAATGGCGGCTCTGTGCAAGAGCTTCGCTTGCAGGCTTTCTCACCCATTCGATTGCTTTGATTCCCCAGTTTGCCATGGTTGCCTTGGACTTCTTGAATCCAAGATTTTCTACCTTAAAGTTCTGATTATAGAAGCAGTAGCACATGAAATCGATCAGATCCGGTACAACTGCCTCAGCGCCTTCAGATTCCAGAAGCTCTGCCAGATGATTATTTGCAGCAGGCAGGAACTTGACAAGGATCTCACCTACGATGCCGACACGAGGCTTTTTCACATCACTGATCGGAATGGTATCAAATTCATGAACCATTTCGCGGCACATTTTCTTAAACTGGCTGTGGCTGACACTGCTTCCGCTTAAGAAAGAGATCACACGCTGTTCCCAGATTTTATGTTTCCTGTTTACGATTCCCTCTTCCAGTTCATAAGGACGCATACGATATACGCATTTCATCAGGATATCTCCGAATACGGCACCGTAAGCAACTTTCTTCACTAATGGAAGCGTAAGTTTGAATCCGGGATTGCTTTCCAGACCGCTTAAGTTAACAGAGATAACCGGAATCTGTTCCATACCGGCTTTCTTTAATGCGCGTCGTATAAATGCGATATAGTTGGAAGCACGACATCCGCCACCTGTCTGTGACATGACAACGGCCGTTTTGTTCAGGTCATATTTACCGGAAAGCAGAGCATCCATGATCTGTCCCACAACGATCAGAGACGGATAGCAGGCGTCATTGTTTACATACTTCAGACCAACATCCACTGCATGCTTATTGTCATTCGGAAGCACCTCCAGGTTGTATCCGCAGGAATTGAATGCTGCCTGCAGGAGGCTGAAATGGAACGGTGACATCTGCGGGCAGAGGATGGTATAGTCCTTTCTCATTTCCTTTGTAAAGGATACTTTATCAATAGAAGCAGGTTTGACAGTACGTTTCTGTCCCTGTGCTTTCTTCGCGCGGATCGCTGCGATCAGGGAACGGATACGGATTCTTGCAGCACCAAGGTTATTTACCTCGTCAATCTTTAAGCAGGTATAGATTTTGTCACTTCCGTCAAGGATTTCATAAACCTCGTCTGTAGTAACTGCATCCAGACCACATCCAAAAGAGTTGAGCTGGATCAGATCCAGGTCATCGCGTGTCTTTACATAGTTTGCAGCAGCATACAGTCTGGAGTGGTACATCCACTGGTCATTGACGCGGATCGGGCGTTCCACAGGTGCCAGATGGGAGATGGAATCCTCAGTAAGTACGGCAATACCATAGCTGTTGATCAGATCCGGGATACCATGATGGATTTCCGGGTCAATATGGTATGGGCGTCCTGCAAGGACAATACCATGGCGTCCTGTATCTTCCAGATATTTCAGGGTTTCTTCCCCTTTTTTCTGTACATCGCGGCGTGCAGCAGCCATTTCCTCCCAGCCCTTATGCACAGCAGCTTTGACTTCTTCTGCCGGGATATCCTTAAATTCCTCTACCAGACGATTTGCCAGAATTTCCTCAGAAGTAAATGCAAGGAACGGATTGCGGAAGGTAATGGACGGATCATTTAATTCGTCTACGTTATTTTTGATATTTTCGGCATAAGAGGTAACGATCGGGCAGTTATAGTGATTGACTGCATCCGGGAACTCGTTACGTTCATATGGAATACAAGGGTAGAAAATAAATTTCACACCATTGCGGATCAGCCAGGTTACATGGCCATGTGCGAGCTTGGCAGGGTAGCATTCGGATTCACTTGGAATGGATTCAATACCCAGCTCATAAATCTTTCTGGTGGAAGTAGGAGAGAGCACAACCTCATACTTCAGTTCTGTAAAGAAAGTATACCAGAAAGGATAATTCTCAAACATATTCAGAACACGCGGGATACCTACTTTACCTCTGGATGCCTTATCAGCAGTAAGCGGTGTGTAGGAGAAAATACGTTTATATTTATATTCATAAAGATTCGGAATATGATCTTTGTTCTTTTCCTTGCCAATACCACGCTCACAGCGGTTACCGCTTACATACTGGCGGCCGCCGGAGAATTTGTTGATAGTCAGACGGCAGTTATTAGTACATCCACGACAGTTTGCCATAGAAGTTGTATATTTCAGTTCGTTGATCTTATCAATGGAGAGCATAGTCGTTTCTGCGCCTTCCTGATGGCGTTCACGGGCAATCAGTGCGGCACCGAAAGCACCCATGATTCCGGCGATATCCGGACGAATGGCTTCGCAGCCTGCAATCTTTTCGAAGCTTCGAAGAACCGCATCATTGTAGAAGGTACCACCCTGTACAACGATGTGTCTGCCAAGTTCGGAAGCATCAGAAACCTTAATAACCTTATAGAGTGCATTTTTGATAACAGAGTAAGCAAGGCCTGCGGAAATATCGGATACCTCAGCTCCTTCTTTCTGTGCCTGCTTTACCTTGGAATTCATGAAAACAGTACATCTGGTACCAAGATCAATAGGATGCTGTGCGAAAACAGCAGCTTTTGCGAAATCCTGTACTGTATAATTCAGGGATTTGGCAAAGGTTTCAATAAAGGAACCGCATCCAGAGGAGCATGCTTCATTTAACTGTACGCTGTCAACGGTCTTGTTGCGGATCTTGATACATTTCATATCCTGTCCGCCGATATCCAGGATACAGTCTACCTCCGGGTCAAAGAATGCAGCTGCATAGTAATGGGATACGGTCTCAACCTCGCCCTCATCCAGGAGCAGGGCCGCTTTGATCAGAGCCTCGCCGTAACCTGTAGAACAGGAATAAGCGATCTTTGCGTCTTTGGGAAGCAGTTCATAAATTTCTTTAATAGAACGGATGGTAGTTTTTAACGGGTTTCCGTTGTTACTGCTGTAAAAGGAATAGAGAAGTGTTCCATCTTCGCCTACCAGTGCAGTTTTGGTTGTGGTGGAACCTGCATCAATACCCAGATAGCAGTTTCCTTTATATGTAGCCAGATCTCCTGTTTTTACTTTGTAGGAACTCTGACGTTTTGCAAATGCATCGTATTCTTCCTGAGAAGCGAAAAGTGGTTCCATACGTTCTACTTCAAAATCCAGCTTAATGGAATTGCGGAGTCTGTCTTTCATTTCTGTCAGGGAAATGGAGTTGTCTTCTTTTGCATTTAATGCAGAACCGATGGCTGCAAAAAGATGGGAGTTCTCCGGAATGATGGTGTGTTCCTCATCCAGCTTCAAAGTACGGATAAAGGATTCTCTCAGTTCGGACAGGAAGTGAAGCGGACCACCCAGGAATGCAACATGTCCACGGATGGGTTTTCCACAGGCAAGACCGGAGATGGTCTGGTTTACAACTGCCTGGAAAATAGAAGCTGACAGATCCGGTTTGGTTGCACCGTCATTGATCAGCGGCTGGATATCCGTTTTGGCGAAAACACCGCAGCGTGCAGCAATCGGGTAGAGTGCCTTGTAATCTTTGGCATATTCATTCAGACCTGTGGCATCTGTCTGGAGAAGAGAAGCCATCTGGTCGATGAAAGAACCGGTACCGCCTGCACAGATACCGTTCATACGCTGTTCTACGTTTCCGTTTTCGAAATAAATGATCTTGGCATCCTCACCGCCAAGCTCGATGGCTACGTCAGTCTGCGGTGCTGCATCCTGCAGAGCAGTAGATACTGCGATAACCTCCTGTACAAAAGGTACGCCGAGGTGTTTGGCAAGTGTCAGACCACCGGAACCGGTGATCATAGGACAGAGCTGAATCTGTCCGAGTTTTTCATGTGCTTTATGAAGCAGATCAGTAAGCGTCTCGCGGATATTGGCGAAATGACGCTCATAATCGGAAAAAACCAGGGTATTCTGATTATCCAAAATTGCAATCTTTACCGTAGTTGATCCGATATCAATTCCAAGTTTGTGTAATTTAGTATTATTCATGTTACCACCTGTATAAGTTGATTGGTTGTCCGAAATCTTTTCCTATTATAAAGGCGTGATTTCAGAAGTTTCATATTATATGTATAAAGCCTGTCAGATTACAGGCGAACTTCATTATACGACAGGAAATGGCAAAATACAATCTTTTTATTATTTCTTTATGATTTAAACTACATGAGTGGTTACAGTTCACTCGTACAGATTCTTGTTGGCACAGACATGCTTACTTGTATGGCGTGTGTGAACTGTAACCATGAGCGTATTGCTAGTTTTTGCTGTTTTGAGTAAAGAAAAAAATCTCTGACTGTTCTTTTTCGCAAATCAGAAAGCAGATACATATGTTAAAAGAAAAAGGAAATTATAATGAGTTCTTATTTTAATCCAGATTATGAATCGTCAGGTTTACATGAGACCTGTCCGGGGTTGATTCATGTGGTAAAACAGGGCGATACGTTATATAAAATCTCCCGGTATTATCATGTGACGGTTTCTGATATATTGTTGGCAAATCCTTATGTGAATGTATATAATCTGAAGATCGGGGATGAATTGTGTATTCCGGTTGGTAAAAAGGTCATAAGGGATGACACATAATGAATTCACGAAAATTTCAAAGGTTGCTACGTTGACAAAGTGAAATCCGCTCTATATAATCAAAAGATAGTTATATTTGCGAAGATGCACAGAAGAATAGGTTATGTGTTGCATGGCGTGCATCCCGCAACAAGAATGACGAAAGTATTCTTGAATTTCGGGGAGCAGTAAAAATATCTGCT
>ENA-OPSF01002006-OPSF01002006.1-human-gut-metagenome-genome-assembly--contig:-NODE-2006-length-13903-cov-3.011049_pt1 | contig 13903 bp, 14 predicted proteins | sample MGYA00241452_ERZ501896 | MGnify/ENA primary metagenome ERZ501896 (study PRJEB25962, sample SAMEA2042111) | human gut metagenome | biome: human gut; feature: human-associated habitat; material: faeces... | reverse complement strand
AATAATCGTCATGGCACCAACAGCAATATCTCCGCCATATCTTGAAAGGCTGGAAGTGAAGCTGATCGAAAGAATACTTTCTGTGGACAGCATGACAAATGTGGAAATACCAAGTGCAAGACAAGGTAAAATAATCTCTTTTTCTAATTTGAAATTTTCTTTCTTCAAATGTAAAATTGTCTTTTTCCCAGACAAGAAGCGGAGAATCCATATTGCTGCCTGGCTTAAAACAGTGGCAATTGCAGCTCCTCTTACTCCAAGATTAAATACGAAAATAAAAATCGGGTCGAGAATAATATTGATTACGGCACCGATTATTGTTGTAAGCATGCTGATTTTGGCAAATCCCTGTGTTGTAATAAATGGGTTCATTCCAAGAACAATTAAGACAAAAATACTTCCGAGAATATAAATTCTCGCATATGCTACAGCATAAGGGAGTGTTTTTTCACTTGCTCCAAATAAAGTCAGCAGTGTTGGAGCTAAAATAAAGAAAATCACGGTAAGGGTTATGGCCATAAGAATCAGAAGTGCGAAACAGTTTCCTAGAATTTTTTCGGCTGTTTTGTTATCCTTCTTTCCCATTGAAATTGCAGCACGCGGGGCACCACCAGAACCGGCAAGCATGGCAAATGCATTGATCAACATAAGGATTGGGGTAAATAATCCGACTCCGGTTAAAGCTGCGGCACCAACGCCTGAAATATGTCCAATGTAGATACGGTCTACAATGTTATATAAAAGGTTAATAATTTGTGCAACAACAGCCGGAATTGCAAGCTGTGCCAAAAGACGTGGTATTTTTTCAGTTTCCATCGCTTGTGTGTTAGACTTACTATTCATATCTGTTTTCTCCTAAATAATTATAAAATCAAAGAGCATTATATCCATTTATCAACAAAAATTCAAGTATTTGGGGAGGGGTGCAGGGTTGTTTCATGAACTATCCATGGGCAGATCTAACTTATTGCATCCTTGCTATCACATCTCTCATATTGTTTCTGATTCATTGGTCATGTAAAAAAGCGCAAATTAACTCTATATCCCTTTACAGGACCTTTTTTCAGAGGTATTCTTTTTATATAGTCAATAGAGACTGGCTATGCCTTGAAACACATACCGTTCCCGCAAAGCGGCATTGTCACAAAAGCAGTCCATCATTTCTGTCATTATATTTGCCAGACCCGTCTCGTACATTGCCAGACGCAGGATGTTGTATGCGTATTTTCTGATGAGCGACAGGTTGTTCCGGGACTTTTTGGCTGGCGAGCGGTCTTCCCTAAATGTATCGTCCAGCACATGATGGAGCCGGTTCTCTATTGACCAGTGCATTCTTTTTATGCTTCCCAGCTCCTCTGCTGTAAGGATCAGGTCTGATATCAGTGCCGTACACTGGACATCTTTCCCGGCTCCCTCTCCAGCAGAAGGAGCTGGGATTCTTCTGGAGCCTTTTTCCAAAAACTCTTCCTTCGACGGCGTCACATCATTCCCCTGGCTGTCTTTTTCCTTGGGTATCCTCACCTGCTTGATCCGCCCAATACTTTGAACGTGCGGCCATTCTTTTTGGCTTTTGGTCAGATTTGAAGCGTCTTTACATATCTGGCAAGTCCTATACTCATTTCTGTCCCGGTTTTTTTCCATCTGGCTGATTTCTTCGTATTTCTCAAGGAACTCCTTCATCCCAGGATCCATAGCTTCGCCTTTTTTTCTTTTGAGATCTTCCGCCCCCAGTTTATCCATGAACGTATGAATCTCCTCATAGGCCTCCGGCTGATTTTTCTTTACTGTTAACACAAAATGTCCTCCCTGTTCATGAATCTGTTCCATGATTGCAGTCTGTGTCCCAACAGCATCAATCGTTACAATGCTCCCGCTGATATCCAGAAGCTTTAATAATTCAGGAATCGCCGTAATCTCATTCGTCTTTGAATCTACCGGAAGCTGTGCAAGTATCAATCCCCGGACCGTTTCCACTACATTCAGCAGCATCGGGGTTGTCTCACCTTTCGTTTTTTCCGTTGCACCGCACAATGCTTTCCCATCAATAGCTAGATGGGTATTTCTGGATTCCACGATCTCGCCAATCCACTCCATAAAAGCATACAAAGCTAATTCCTCATCAATGCCATTCAACATCCGGGTAATAGTGGAAGGCGAGGCGATCCCGTATTTTAAGTTCATATGCTTCCGCAGCTCTTCCAAGTGGGTTTTGCACCATTTCAGGCTCCTGCGGATCGTTGTCCGGCCACAAAGGAATCCGAGGGTGACGCATACCAGCATTTCTCCAAGATCGTGTCTTTTCTCTCTGCCGCACCGATAATCCGGAATCTGCCTGAAATAATGGATCAATTTTTCTGTCAGAACAGTCTTTTCAGCACATTTCCAATGCCACCTGTATTTTCTCCAGGAGTCTCCGTTGCCCCTCATTCACTTTCGAAATGATTTCCGTTTTATCCAGGCATACTAAATAGATGGTCTCTAACTGATGTAATTCTTCCAGGCCAATGCCCTGTTTTTTATAAATTCTGCGGGACAGGGACGCTGTCTGGGCTGCAAACTGATATCGGAAATCCGATTCTTTTTTCATCACTCGTGTTTTCTGGATATAAGAGGTTGGAGACTGTTTTAGAAGAATAATGGAAAGTACATCCTGCCAGTCATCCCCCAACGGTTTTTTCCAATCATCCGGACACAACTCCCAGACGGCTTTTGAAAATCCGTATTCCCATACTTCTGCATCTGTCAAAGATACTTTTCTTTTATTGCTTTGTATTACTCCTTCCGGAGTAATCACGCCGATATAGGTATCGACTGGCTGCGGATACTTTTTCCCTTTCACGCGCCGGGATGTTCTTTTATAGAGATAATACGAATCTCCTTTTTTCTTCACGGTAGTTCCTTTGATCCGATACTTCTGAACCCAATCCGGGTACTTTTTCTCAGTTACTGGCATAATATCCTCCTTTCTGTATAGGTGCAATACACCTATACCATATAGATATTATACCTCTACAGGCACAAAAAATCAAGAGTTACACATGTTTTGTATAACATGCATAACCCCCGATAAAATCTGATCTTTTTATGTTTTTAAAAATCCTTCATGAAACAACCCTGCTAATATATAAAATGACAGGTTTACGAAATAACTTTTCGCAAACCTGCCTTTGTCCTATCATTAAACAAATTGATTACGGTTACTATCATAGAAATAATCAATCGCATTTAATTTTGATTCTATCTCTTCTTTTGCAACATTCATATCATCACACAATACATTTAAGTCGTGATATTGATCTCGTAATTTTGTATTTACGACACTTAACAACATAACCGGATCCCCCGGAAGTCCATTTAACATAATTCAAACACCCTTCCTAGTTTCCAATTTTTCTTCCGTATTTTTCACCAAGGTTTATGATACTTCCATCTTTTTCCTTGATATCGATATTATTTAACTGGCTGCGCAGGTTACCGCGAATACTTTCCAGATACTCCTGTCGTAAAAGTTTCTGTTCTTTTTTCTCGGATTCTGTCAGTCCTTCTGCTTTTGATTTTCTATATAATTCATTAATTCTTGCTATCTTTCGCTCATCCATTGTAATTCCTCACTTTACTTTTCCATGTAAATTTCTCGTAAACATAACTATACTACACTATTTTTTTTATTTCGTCTACCCGTCTGCCAAAATTCTCTACTCTCAGCTTGAATAGTTTTCTAAAAATTGATATAACTCCTCTGCACTTTCAATATACATTGAATTCATTACTTTTTCCTGTATATCTTTAGGAAGTGAATTTATTGGAATATCGGTTACTTCATATACCGTTTTATGGTCATCACAATATACGACAATATATCCTTGCAGGGACGAAATATAATACCCGTTATTTTTTACTGCATCCCCTTTTGTGCTGATGCTTCCTGATTTTTCAATACGTTCTGTCAGCATCTGTTCCTTACTCTGTTGAGCTTTTGTATTCGTATACTTATAAGTCAATTGATATCCTACTGTAATTACACTAAATACTATTAAAATAATAGAAAAAAAGCCAATAAAATATTTTCTCATAGGATCTCTCCTTTTTTATATAGTATTGGCTTCTTTTTATTTCTTATTCAGTTAAATTTATAACATTCTATATTTTGGAAGCAGATGGAATTTTTTACAAATATGTAAAATCTTATCTCCCTGTGGTAATGCCCGGATGTCATCATTTGACAATGTCCCGAGTTTTAATAATGCAAGTGCATAAACAATCACTGCAAATAAAATTGCAATAAATGTTGCAGTAAAACGCCCTCCAATTAAAAGATCAAAAATGAAATGTACAAGATACGTAACTGCACCCATAATTAATGCTGCAATCAATGGTTTGACAAATGTATTATCAATTTCCTGCCGATAATCACATGCTTTATGAATTGCACGTGCATTAAGCAGGCACATACAAATTGCAAAAACAATATTACTTCCTACTAACGCATAGATATTCCATTTTAATACAACTAACATAATAAATAATGCGATCAAATGTATAACCAATGAAATTCCTGCATTTTTAGCAGGTTTAGATAACTTATCAAGACCTTGTAAAATTGAGTTTGAAACAGTTGACCAGCAATACAAAACAACCGTAATCGAGCCAACAGCGAGCAATGTTGCCGGTGTTTTGCTTGTATCATTATACAAAAGGACCATAAGCGGAGACCCAAGTACAATAAATCCAATAAAACATGGAATTGCAATAATCATTGTAAATCGAATCGATTGACTGATTTTTTCATGAATCTGATTTTTGTCATGCACTGCAACGGCTGTTGTCATACTCGGAATAATTGAAGCCGCCAATCCATTTGCCATTGCAAGCGGCACATTAATCAATGTATTATACTTTCCAGTATAAATTCCCTGTAAAGCCATATACTCTTTCTCCGTAAAGCCTTGTGCTGCCATAACCTTATTGAATATTGTCAGATCTAAAATCTGATTGATATTATAAATTGCGGTACTGAAAATAATCGGTGCAATTGTAATTAACAGGATTTTAATTATACGCTTATAACTTTCTTTTCTACGAGTAGTATCACTTTTTAACTGTCTACGAATATTATTTCGATATAAGAAAATCGCAAAAAGCAAGAATAATAATGCCGCAAATGCACCCACTACTGTTCCAAGAGTTCCACCGGCAGCTCCATATGCCGGACCAAGTAATTCTTCTCCTGATTTTTTACCTGCTGCTGCCCCAACATCAAACAGTACTTTTGCCCCTGCAATACTTACGATTGCATTGATAATCTGCTCAATGATCTGCGAGATCGCAGTTGGGACCATAGTTCCAAGTCCCTGGAAATAGCCTCGAAGAACACCAAGAACAGCAACAATAAAAAGACCTACTGCCAATACTCGAAGTGCATATACACTGAGCGGAGATTCCATCATATGCGTAGAAATTGCCCCTGCTCCAAAAAAGATTAAAAGTGAGATAACCAGTCCTACGACAATTGAAAATGCCAACGCTCCAAGAAACACTCGAAACGCATTTCGTTTCTGATGCATTGCAAGTCTTGCTGAAACTAACTTTGAAACTGCAACAGGAAGACTAAATGTTGAAAGCATCAAGGCCATCGCATAAACCTCAAATGCATAACCGTAGAATCCGTTTCCTTCGTCTCCCAGGATATTTGTCAATGGAATTCTATATACAACTCCGATGATTTTTGTAAGGAACATTGCAACTGCCAATATTGCTCCCTGCATCAAAAAATCATCTTTTTTCTTTGTTTTTTTATTACTTTGTAAATCCGTCATCATCCCCTCCGTCAGTTAGCGTAATATTTGTACTTTTTCCATAATTTCCCGCTGCTTTGCTTCCATTATCATACGTTCTTCCTCTTCCATGTGATCGAACCCAAATAGATGAAGCATACTATGTGCAATAAGAAAAGCAAACTCCCGCTTTGGAGAATGTGCATAAGCTTCTGCCTGTGCAAGAACATGTTCTTTTGAAATCACAATATCTCCAAGCATCAATTCTCCTGTCTCTGGGTTGAATGCATCTTCTTGTTCTTCAATTTCCGAAAAATCACCCGGATTTGCATATTCTAACATTGGAAAAGACAATACATCTGTAGAGCGGTCTACCTGTCTAAATTCCTGATTCATTTCATGAATTGCTTCATCATCTGTCAGCAACAGATTTACTTCTGCTTCAAACGGACACTGGATATAATCCAATGCTGCTTCTACCACAAGATTTGCAATTGATTCCGCCTCAATCGGAAGTGTAATACTGCTCTCATCTTCTATATATAAACTCATGATTTTCTCCTTTTTGCATTTGTTTTCCCTGAACGAGTACTTTTGTTTTCGTATGCTTCATACGCTTTTACAATACGTTGTACAAGTGGATGGCGCACAACATCCTTACTTGTCAAAGTACAAATGCTGATATCTTCAATATCTTTGACTACCTTTACCGCAACATCTAATCCAGACACACTTCCTGCCGGTAAATCCTTCTGCGAAGAGTCTCCGGTAATAACAACCTTGGAACCAAACCCGATTCGCGTAAGAAACATCTTCATCTGGGCAGGTGTTGTATTTTGTGCTTCATCCAGAATGATAAACGCATTATCCAAAGTACGTCCTCTCATATATGCGAGCGGGGCCACTTCAATCAATCCCTTTTCCTGATTTTTAATAAAGCTCTCCGCTCCCATAATCTGATATAATGCATCATATAATGGTCGGAGATATGGATCGATCTTGCTCTGCAGATCACCTGGAAGGAATCCAAGCTTTTCTCCTGCTTCAATAGCAGGTCTTGTTAAAATAATTCGACTCACCTCATTATTTTTAAATGCAGTAATTGCCATTGCCATTGCTAAATACGTTTTTCCAGTTCCTGCCGGTCCTAATCCGAAAGTGATCATTCCATTCCGTATCGCATCTACATATTTTTTCTGACCAAGTGTCTTTGGTTTGATTGGTTTTCCTTGTAATGTATGACAAATTAAATCTTTATCTATTTCTACAATTTCTTCTTCCTGGCCCTCAAACACAAGTGAAATTGCATAATTTACATTTTGTTCTGTGATCGTGTTTCCTCTGCGGGATAATTCTGTAAGCTGGCTAAGTACACGATATGCTTTCTGCGCTAGTAACTGTTCACCAAGAATTTTAATCATGCCATCTCGTGAGATCAATGTTACATGAAATGTACGTTCTATTTTTTTCGCAAATACATCAAACTGGCCGAACACGTTTTTTTCGTGTTCAGCCGGGATATCAATATTTAATTCCGATAAGCTCATTCCGGTTCGTTCCTTTCAATTTCCATCATTTCTGTCTCGACAGGTTGTGTAATTGTCTGATTTAAATATAATGTTCCATCTGCCGATGCAAAAACGTCATATAAATGTATATTAACACTTTTCCCTGTTATTTGAATACCCTTTTCTTCCAATTTTTGGAGAAATTGTTCAAAATTCAAATTCAATTTTGATTTTAATTCTTCTTTTGAATAATTTTGGGGTATAAAATGATACCCCTTAGCCTTCGCATATCCATAATAAATCGGCAATTTAAAATTTTCACCAAATTGAATCTGATATTCCACTGATTCCTTTTCAACATTCGAAAAGGAATTTCTCAGACTTCCAATTTCAATAGACCAGGATTTTATCCTAAAAAAGATAGTAAATCGTTGTTCTTTTTTATTATACTGTTTTTGCTTATACTTCCTTGAAATTTTATCCGTATATACTTGTATTGTATCTGCAAAAACATCCGCATCAGAATGTTCATATTGATAACGGATAATTTCCTGGGAATCATTCTTGATTTCCAATCTTCCAGATACCAGGATATCTCCTTTTTTTACTTGATCTCCGACATGTACAAGGGGGATTCCTTTTCTTGTTATAATTTGTGTTATAACTCCATCACAAGTTGCGATCAAATCTATCCCTTCTGCGTCTTCCAATGAAGGTACGTTATTTCTTCGCATTTCATTTTCTTTGATTTTAATTTGAAGAATACTTCCATCTAGCGAAGTAGACACCCATACAATCTCAGGATATTGTTCACGAAGTACTTTATTTACCTGAAAACAATCTATTTTTTCTTTACGCATTCCAGGATATATAGAAATTGTCTGCAAAAAATCCATTAGTGATTCTGCAGTCAGTTCTTGATTTCCGCTAAAATGCACATCCCATATTCTGGCGGAGCATTCTTTTAACAAACAGATACAAAAAATAATTCCAACAAGAAAGAAAACCCTTACTTTATGAGAATATATAAAGAACGGAAAGCCAAAACGATTTTTTATTTTTACATGTGTATGCGTTTTCCGGGCAATCGGGCGGATTTTTCGAAAATCTTTGATTCTTATTTGTAATTCATAAACATTGTCATGAATGGTTACATTCCATATATATATTTTATGATATGAACATAAATTCAAAAAGCGCTCTGCAGAATCTCCTCCCACGCATAAAGTCAAATACCCTTGAAGATATTGGATGATTGAATGTATCAATAGAAAACTCCTTATTTACAAAATTCTATCGAACAAATATCTCCTGTGATTTTCATTTCTAAATTTGTATAATATTCTATTTTTAATTTCTTTCCAACAACACGTATTTGTGTCTGTTTTGTCTGAATACGTATCAGGCAAGAAGTATATTCAAGGATTCCACGATAGTTTTCTATATATAACTTATGATATCCAAGTATATTTATAACCGATGCTCCTAAAATAACCTCATCGGGCATTCCTGTAACAGAAGTAATCTTATTCTTTAACTGATCTTGCTTCTGCTTTGCTCTCATATACACGATCACGTATTCTTTTTTATAAAAAATCTATGAGAGAACTTTCTTTTCTATGAATGAACAAAGATTTTTTATTTATTATTTTCCAAGGTATACATATATAACTCATGTAACGCTCTTGTCGCACAAATATAATCTGCCTGTTTTGACATATTTGTTTCAATATCCGAACGAACAGTGAAAACTTGATCAAACTCTAATCCTTTTGCAAGGTAGTATGTGGTGATCGTCAGCCCTTTCTGAAAAACAGATGTATCTCGATCCATATAAGAGACATTTTCATCTTTTCTTTTTAATAAACTATATAATTCAAAAGCTTCCTTCTCTGTTCTGGCTAAAACCGCTGCTGTTTCATATTTATCCAAATTAATATTTTTCAAAATTTCAGAAATTACTGATTCTACTGATGAAAAAGTTTTTTCTACTACGTCTTTTCCATGGCGGTCAAACAATTCCAAATCACAAATACCTGTCAGTCCTGCTGCATACCTTGCAATTTCAACTGTATTTCGATAACTCTTATTCATAACAATTTTCCGAACTTGTTTTCCAAATATTTTTGGCAGGAAAGCAAGAGCATCTTGTGTTTGTTCATCCATAGATTGTGCCTTATCTCCAAGTATCGTCATCTTGCAATCAAACATTGTTTGTAAAATTGTATACTGTAAATAAGAATAATCCTGCATTTCATCAATCACCACATGTTTAATACGGTGATGCTGTTTCTTTCCATAGAGTCGATATTTTAAATAGAGCATCGGATATACATCTTCATATTTCAGTATGCGACGTTCATACGACACTTTTGGTAACACTGGAGAATCTATATCTTCTAAAAACCAATTATAAATAATATACAAATCTTTTGTCTGATACATTTTATCAAAAAGTTCATCAAAATAAATGTGTTCATCTTCCTTAAGATCACGTCCCATACTGGTTTCAATTTCATCAATAAAATATTCTTTAATTGCATCCATTCTTACCAAAATCGGAGTGTCTTGAAATTTGAAATAAAATAATTGGATTAAATCTTCTTCTGACTTATGGTATCCACGCCATTCAATATCATGAAAATCAATCAAACAATCTTCTAATGCAGCAAGAAAACCTTCCATCTGTCCGATAAAATCAAAAGACTGTTTGTATCTATAACGATGAATCTCACTTGATGGACAATCATGTAACTGCCGTTCCAATTGATGATAACGATCTTCGCAATCATAGACAAATTCTTTTAATTCTTTGTAAGCAAAAATATCAAAACTCATTTCCTGAATATTCTCTTCACCAAGTTCTGGAAGAATATGTGAAATATAATCAGAAAACACACTATTGGGAGATAAAATTAAAATGTTTGATGATTTTAAATTTTTACGATCATGATATAGCAAGTAAGCAATTCTGTGTAGAGCAATAGATGTTTTTCCACTTCCCGCTGCCCCCTGAATGATCAATATTTGATCCTTTGTGTTCCTGATAATCTCATTTTGTTCTTTTTGTATTGTTCTAATAATGCTTTTTAATTGAACATCGCCATTGCTTCCTAATTCTTGTTTTAAAATTTCATCATCTATCAGCATATCACTTTCAAAAGCATATATAATTTTACCTTTTTTTATTTTATATTGTCCTTTTGCTGTAATTTCACCTGTAATTATTCCAGCCGGTGCTTCATAAGAAGCATTGCCTTTATCATAATCATAAAATAAACTGCTTACCGGTGCTCTCCAGTCATAAATAAGAGGCTGCCTTCCAGTATCTTCTGCAAAATTTGCAATGCCAATATAAAATGATTCGGGTTCTTCATCTCCATCATACAGAAAATCAACACGTCCGAAAAAAGGTGAATCTAACAAAGACTCAAGTCGATGTTTCATTGACAATGTATTCTGATTTGCATTTACCTGTTGCAGTAACGCCTGTTGGTTATCATAATACTCATAACCATATTCATCCATCTCTGTATAATTATCCCAGAAATATTCTTGCATCTGATCTATCTCTTTTTGTCCGTCCAAAATAGTTTCATAAAGCTGTGCCAATTTCTGTTTCAATTTTTCTGTGACAGTTTCTAAGAATGCCATGCCTTCTTCCTGTATATCTTGTGTTGCTTCTTGCATGTTTTAAAATCCTCTTCTTTTGCTTATATTTTTTATCTCTTAAATGACTTACTTGTGGTATGGTTCGTGATTTATTATTCTATAACTCCGATATATCTGTTCCAGTAAAATTACACGCATCAGTTGGTGTGGAAATGTCATTTTAGAAAAACTCAACGCATAGTTTGAGCGTTTTAACACCTCATTTCCAAGGCCTATTGAACCACCAATAATAAATATGATATGACTGGTTCCTTGAATACCAAGAGTTTCAATTTTATCAGCCAGTTCTTCAGAGGTCAAGAGTTTTCCCTTGATTTCTAAAGTAACAACAAATGCATCTTCTTTCACATATTTTAAGATACGTTCTCCTTCTTTATCACGAATTCCGTCTTCAACAATCTGACTTGCGTTATCAGGAGTTTTTTCATCAGCAACTTCTATGATTTCTAACTTGCAATAACGGCTCAAACGTTTACTATATTCTGAAATTGCATCTTTCAAATACTTTTCTTTTATTTTCCCAACTGTAATCAATGTGATCTTCATATAAATCCCCTAATGTCCAAAAAACGAGGATATAGGAAAAACCTATATCCTCATAATTATTTTATGCATTGCATCTAAAATTATTCAGTGCAAAATTGCTCTCTCTAAATTATTTATTGCTAAGATATTCGTCAATACCCTTTGCAGCTGCTTTACCAGCACCCATTGCAAGGATAACTGTAGCTGCACCAGTAACAGCATCTCCACCGGCATATACACCCTCTTTAGATGTTTTTCCAGTTTCTTCTTCTGCTACGATACATTTCCATTTATTAATCTCCAGCCCTTCAGTTGTAGAAGAGATCAATGGGTTTGGTGATGTACCAAGTGACATGATCACTGTATCTACATCAATGTCATATTCAGAACCTGCAACTTCAACAGGACGTCTTCTTCCTGATGCATCCGGCTCTCCAAGTTCCATTTTAACGACTGTCATTCCAGTTACGTTACCATTCTCATCTACTTTGATTTCTTTTGGATTTCTCAGCAAATCAAAAATGATTCCCTCTTCTTTTGCATGATGCACTTCTTCTACTCGTGCTGGAAGTTCTTCTTCACTACGACGATATACAACATGCACTTCTGCACCAAGACGAAGTGCTGTTCTTGCAGCATCCATAGCAACGTTACCACCACCTACAACAGCTACTTTATGTCCGGCTGAAATTGGTGTGTCATAAGAATCGTCAAAAGCTTTCATCAAGTTACTTCTTGTCAAATACTCATTAGCAGAGAATACGCCATTTGCATTTTCACCAGGAATACCCATAAATTTAGGAAGACCTGCACCTGAACCGATAAATACAGCTTCAAACCCTTCATCTTCAATCAACATATCAATTGTTGTAGATTTTCCGATTACAACGTTTGTCTCAAATTTAACTCCAAGCTCTTTTACTTTTTCAATCTCTTTTGCTACAACTTTCTGTTTTGGAAGACGGAATTCTGGAATTCCATATACCAATACTCCACCGAGTTCATGAAGTGCTTCAAATACAGTTACATCGTAACCAAGTTTTGCAAGGTCGCCGGCACATGTAAGTCCTGAAGGACCTGAACCGATAACAGCAACTTTATGTCCGTTCTTTTCTTCTGCTCCAACTGGTTTAATATCATGCTCCAAAGCATAATCTGCAACAAATCTCTCCAGTTTACCGATAGAAATCGGCTCACCTTTGATGCCACGGATACATTTTCCTTCACACTGTGATTCCTGAGGACATACACGTCCACATACAGCAGGAAGTGCACTGGACTGACCAATGATTTTGTATGCTTCTTCGAAGTTTCCTTCTTTTACTTCATGGATAAATGCAGGAATGTTAATGGATACAGGACATCCCTTTACGCATTTTGCATTTTTACAGTTTAAGCAGCGAGCTGCTTCTTCCATAGCTTCTTCTTTATTATATCCAAGACAAACTTCTTCAAAATTTGTTGCTCTTACCTGAGGATCCTGTTCTCTTACAGGAACTTTTTCTAATACGTTACCCATTATTCGTCACCTCCGCAGTTTCCACATCCGCCATGATGTGTGTCGCCTTCGCGTTCTTTTAATAATGCACGACCTTCTTCTGTCTTATACATCTGCTGTCTTTTCATAGCTAAATCCCAATCGATTAAATGACCATCAAATTCAGGACCATCTACACACGCAAATTTAACTTCTCCGCCAACAATTACACGACATGCTCCACACATACCTGTTCCATCAACCATGATTGGGTTCATGGATACGATAGTTGGGATATCATATTTCTTTGTTGTAAGGCAACAGAATTTCATCATGATCATAGGACCGATAGCAACACATCTTGTGTAAGTTTTGCCTTCTGCAACTAAATCATCAATGACTTTTGTTACCATACCGCTGCGTCCGTAAGAACCGTCGTCTGTTGTAACATACAGATTACCTGCAACAGCTTCCATTTCTTTTTCAAGGATAACTAAATCCTTTGTCTTTGCTCCGACAATAACGTCAGCATCAATACCATGCTCATGAAGCCATTTTACCTGAGGATAAACAGGTGCAGTACCTACTCCGCCGGCTACGAAAAGAATTTTTTCTTTCTTTAATTCTTCAATATCTTCATTTACAAATTCAGATGGACATCCTAAAGGACCAACAAAGTCTTCAAAAGCATCTCCTGTCTGTAATTTTGCGAATTTTTCTGTGGATGCTGGAATACGATTGTTACTGTTCCTGCCTCTCTGTCGTAATCACAAATTGTCAGGGGAACTCTTTCTCCTGCATCATCTAATTTTACGATGATAAACTGGCCTGGCTGACAATGCTTTGCAACCATAGGTGCTTCTACAACCATGAGATATACAATCTCATTAAGCTTTTCTGCTTTTAGAATTTTATACATAATGTCCTCCTCAATATTTCTCACAAAA
>ENA-OPSF01001992-OPSF01001992.1-human-gut-metagenome-genome-assembly--contig:-NODE-1992-length-14006-cov-4.755071_pt1 | contig 14006 bp, 8 predicted proteins | sample MGYA00241452_ERZ501896 | MGnify/ENA primary metagenome ERZ501896 (study PRJEB25962, sample SAMEA2042111) | human gut metagenome | biome: human gut; feature: human-associated habitat; material: faeces... | reverse complement strand
CCCCGACCCACGGCTTAGAAGGCCGTTGCTCTATCCAGCTGAGCTACAGACTCATATTCATTTTGCGATTCTGACCGTTTTATCCGGCACTGTAACCATTCCCGCACCTGACCTCTCAGCCAACTGCTTATCTGTCTCATCGACAGCAAAGATAGTATATAACATTTGAAAAAGAATGTCAACAGGAAATTTCATATTTTTTAAAATAATTTCAAAAATTCATTTCTTTTGACTTTCCCCCTATTTTTCCACCTCTTCCTGCTCGTATGACAGGAAGTCCGCCAGAAATCCCTTTTCCCGCAGCGCTGCCTCGATCTCGTCAAGAATCTCCTCCTGATCGGCAGCCACGTGATGGAAATGATAGCCCGATGTCACGTTTAAAAGCGGCGTGGATCGCCCAGTCCGGATATTTTCCACAAATGCCTCAACATCGCGGCGGCTGCGGATATTTAACGGCGCCGATACCTTTCCATAGATGCGGTGGTTGACCATGACATCCAGCACCTCGCCGCCCAGATCAACAATCGTATTCAGCTCTTCGCGCGTCTGCTCGGTCGTATGGCACATTTTAAAAAGGCGTTCCGTCTGGTGCGGCACCTCCAGCACATAACCGCGGGCAGTCGCAAGGACAGGGTGTCCCTCGGTACGCAGAAGCGCGATATCCTGCACCACCACCTGACGGCTCACGCCGACTGCCCGCCCCAGCGCCCCGCCGGAAAGCGGTGTGGATGACTGTCCCAGCATTTCCAGTATTTTCTTTCTCCGCTGTACTCCTGTCATCGTTGTTTCCATCCTGTTTTCCCTGTCCTTTCTTAGTTTTTAAATTTTTATAATGCCCGCAGATGTTTGAGGCTCAAATCCAGAATTGGTGCCGAGTGCGTCAGCGCGCCGCTGGACACATAATCTACGCCTAATTTCGTGATCGTTGCGATATTTTCCTTCGTCATATTTCCGGAACACTCCGTCTCGGCGCGTCCGTCGATGATGCGGATCGCCTCCGCCATCTCGTCCGGGGTCATATTGTCCAGCATGATAATATCAGCGCCCGCTTCCACTGCCTCGCGCACCATATCGAGATTTTCCGTCTCCACCTCGATCTTGCGGACAAATGGGGCATATTTCTTCGCCGCCTCAACCGCCGCCTTAACTCCGCCGGCTGCGTCGATATGGTTATCCTTGAGCATCACGCCGTCCGATAAGTTGTAACGGTGGTTGCTGCCGCCGCCAACCTTGACCGCATATTTTTCAAATACACGCATACACGGGGTCGTCTTGCGCGTATCTAAAAGCGTCGTCTTCGTTCCTTCTAAGAGCTTCGCCACCTGATTCGTATAGGTCGCAATGCCGCTCATCCGCTGTAAATAGTTGAGCGCCGTCCGCTCGCCGGAAAGAAGCACCCGGATGTCGCCGGTAATCACGCCTAAAAACTGCCCTTTTGTGACGGTATCCCCGTCTTTTACCTCAAATTTTGTCTCGGTCGCCTCGTCCAGAAGTTTAAACACGCGCTCAAACACCTGTAAACCGGCGATAATACCGTCTGCCTTGGCTAAGAGCTGTACCTCACCCTTGCGGTATTCCGGCATGACCGCGTTCGTCGAAACGTCCTCACTGTTGATATCTTCCTTTAACGCCATGCGGATATACTCATCCGCAACAAGCTGCATCGTAATTGGATTCATACTCTTCGTCCTCCCGTCCGGCGATCTTGCCTGCCGCTCTCTCTGCAAATACAAGGCTTTCCAGCAGACTGTTGCTGGCAAGCCGGTTCTTTCCGTGTACGCCGTTGCAGCTCGTCTCACCAACCGCATACAGGTGGTCCATCGTCGTCTCGGAGAAATGATCGACATAGATACCGCCCATAAAATAATGCTGCGCCGGTACGACCGGAGCCGGTTCCTTCGTGATATCGTAGCCCTCTTTTAAGCACTCCTCATAAATGTGCGGAAAATGGTTCCGGATCGTCTCCTCCGGAACTGCCTTAAACGACAGCCATACATGATCGCTGCCCTCTTTTTCCATCTCCTTCTCGATCGCCTGCGTCACCACATCACGCGGCAGAAGCTCATCGACAAAGCGCTCGCCCTTTCCATTTAACAGAACTGCCCCCTCGCCGCGGGTCGATTCTGAAATCAGGAAGCTGCGTCCCGGCTTCTTGCTGTACAGGCTGGTCGGATGAATCTGGACATAATCGAGATGTTCCAGACGCACGCCGTGTTTCTTTGCCACATCCAGCCCATCACCTGTCAGGCTCGGGAAGTTCGTCGAATGCTTATAAAGCCCGCCTATACCGCCGGTCGCCAGAACCGTGTCTTTCGCATGGAGCTTTAAAATATCGCCAGCCGCATTCTTTGCCAGAATGCCGGTGCAGATACCCTTTTCTACCAAAATATCCGTCATAACAGTATATTCCCGGATTTCTACATTCGGAAGTTCTTTTACACGCGTCTGCAGGGTCGTCGTGATCTCTTTTCCCGTGATGTCCTCATGGAAACAGATACGCGGCTGCGAATGCGCGCCCTCCTTTGTATATTTTAAACTGCCATCTGGATTTTTGTCAAACCCTACGCCTAATTTCAGCAGATTATTTATCACATCCCGGCTGGAGCGGATCATGATATCCACACTCTCCTTGCGGTTCTCGTAGTGTCCCGCGCGCATCGTGTCCTCAAAATACGCATCATAATCCGTCTCATCCCGCAGCACGCAGATACCTCCCTGCGCCAGCATGGAATCACAGCTCTCTATATCTTCCTTGCAAATCATTAAGATCCGGTCTTCCGACGGCAGGTTTAAAGCGGTGTACAGACCGCCTACGCCACACCCGACGATGACCACATCATAATTTTCCTCCCGGACCATTTTGTTGCCTTCCTTTCTATACCATAAGTTTGCACTTATCTTTTTATCCAGCAAATAGTTCAGCCTTCAAATCGCAGAATACTATCTGCCACTCTATGCTCCTATCGCAAACAGAGTTCTCTTTCAATCCAAAACTTCATTTGTGCATCCGCACCAGTATAGCACATATTATTTCATGTGACAAGACATATGTAATGATATTTTGGGCGATTCTGCAAAAAACATATTACTATTCACGCATACGTGCCCAGTAACCAAAAAACTCCAGTTTCATTGACAGTCCACCATAAATCCATTAAAATACCTACTATAATAAGGTATTTCGCCGAATTAAATTTAAACATATGAAGAGAAGGTATTTTCATGAAAATCAATCACGTACACGCAGTCTATTTTAGTCCGACCGGCAACGCGAAAAAGGTTATCATCACGCTGGCGCAGGCGATCGCGGATACACTCGGTGTCCCGATGGATTCCTATGATTTCACGCTGCCGGAAAGCCGCGAAAAAGTTCATATATACGGGGCAGACGATCTGCTCGTCATCGGCACCCCGGTCTACGCGGGACGCATCCCGAACAAGATGCTCCCATTTGTACAGACCCATTTTGAGGGAAATGGCGCGCTCGCCATTCCGGTGGCTGTCTTCGGAAACCGCAACTTCGACAATGGGCTCATCGAGCTTCGCAATGAATTAGAGGCGCACGGTTTCCACACCATTGCGGGTGCCGGTATCCCGACCGAGCACGTATTCAGCGACAAGCTGGCAACCGGACGTCCAGATGCAGATGATCTCGCACAGATCCATGCATTCGGCATCAAAGCAGCTGAAAAGATCACTTCCCTGACCGAAATCCCGGCTCCGATTGCCGTGCGCGGCGATGATCCGGTCGGACCATATTACACACCGCTCGGCACCGACGGAAAACCGGCTGTCTTCCTGAAAGCCAAACCAGTTACTGATCTGGAAAAATGTACCGGATGCGGCATCTGTGCAACAGTCTGTCCGATGGGTTCTATCCCGGCGGATGCACCGGACACCTGTACCGGTATCTGCATCAAGTGCCAGGCCTGCATCAAAGCCTGCCCAGCTGGCGCCAAATACTTCGACAACGAGGCTTTTCTGTCCCACGTTGCGATGCTGGAGCAGAACTATACACGCAGAAGTGAGGCGGAGTATTTTATCTAAAGCTAGCCACATTCCAGCATAGTTTTAGGGCGGCACCATTTTACCGGTGCCGCCCTATCAACCTGCTTTTATGACCGTGCAGTCTTTATTTTTCTATGTCTCGTTCTATTCCTCTGTCTTTTTTCTTCCTGTCATTAATACATAGGCTGCTGCCATCATTCCGACTGTAAGTGCAGTCATCGGCACATTCATCTGATCCTCTCCAGTCTTCGGAAGTCCCTCTTCCGGTACGACCGGCTGAGGTTCTGGTTCAACCGGTGTAACCGGTTCGGTCGGTTCTGCTGCCGGACCAGACGCGGTTGTGGTCGAAGACTTTTTACTGCCAGAACCACTTCCACCGCCGTGACCACCATGACCTCCACCGCCATTATGATCCGGGGTCGGATCTGGTGTTGGAGTTGGATTATCGCCTCCGCTCATGGCATTGACAAATTTTACAACTGCTGTTTCTCCACCAGCGATTGTTCCTACATCTCCTGTTTTCGTCACGGTATAGCCTTCATTTCCGCTCTCTTCCACCGTGTAAGCAGTTCCCTCCGGAAGACCGGCTGCTGACTTGCTCTCGCCGTGCTTTAATGTAAATGTTGCTACATTATCGACAAATTCCATATCGCCATAATTTCCGTTCAATGCAGTGCCGCCCTGCAAGGTTACTTTAAACGTGAACGCTTTTTCCTTGTCTCCGCTTCCGGTGACCTCTTTGGAAACCGTCAGGCTGCCGTACCGGATTGGTGCATTGGTCAGTGTAATGTGATAGGTTTTGTTTTCCTTGTCATATTCTGTACTGGAACTTCCCTTCCATCCTTCCAGCGTTTCTTCTTCCACAATATAGTGACAATCTTCCACCTCTCCATTCGAAACGCATTTTGACGGAAGATCCTCAAACGACGCCGACCAGTTATTCTCCGCATTTAGTTCTGCGTGACTGTCGAGCTTCACTTTTTCACCGCTCGTATCGCCTACGCGGTAGAGATCCACGTACACGTGGTCTGGATGAGTTTCTTCGGTCCATTTTTTGGTTACTTCTACCGCCACATCTGCATATTCCATACCAATCACGACTGGACTGTTCGTTGCAATACCGCCGCCACGCTTGGAAACATTGTCACTGATAACAAGCTGCGCCTCCGAAGACGCCAATTTCTGGTGCTCCTCACTCAACTCTCCATGTAAACCAAATGACTTATTTGTATTGGTATAAATAGCCGGATCCGCTTCTGGATTTCCAGCCTGATAGCGATTTTCCGCCTCATCAGAATACCATCTGATCACACCGCCGCCCAGAGAACGACCGGAAACAGAAATGTGGGTAGTTGCGCTCGGCGAGTTGCTCTGAATCGAGAACTTATCCGGTGTATCGGTTCCTTCATAGCGGATCTCATCTCCTGATGCTTCATAAGAATAGGAAATGCCGCCTGTCTTCCCAGTTGCCTTATTTCCATAAAAAGCGCCGCCCAAAGTTGAATAAACCTCTGTCTCAGAGGTCGGGCACGCCCAGATTCCTGCACCACGCGATGCCCGATTTCCTGTTATCAGAACATTCGTAAGATGAAGCGTTGGATTCTCGTGATTCGTGTAATCAATTCCGCCGCCAAAGCCAGACGATCTATTTTCACTGATCAAACCACTGATTAAATTCACCTGGCTGTTCTTATCCATATTCAGCTTCATACCGCCGCCACGCTGACCCGCTTCATTCTTAGCAATGGTATTTCCTTCCAATGTCAGAACACAATCAGCCGCTCCAAGTACCCACAGCCCGGCGCCATTTCCCATGCTGCTATTTTCTGTAATGACATTGTTCTTCAATGTAACTGTTTTCGATATACGGCTGTAAATCGCACCGCCATCGCCGCCTCTGGCTGCCATCTCTGTAATCCGATGGTTATAAGCATGTGAATTTCGAATCCGGTTGCCTGTCAATTCTGCCGTCTGCACCGCATCCAGATGGATTGCTCCACCATAATCCTTAGATGTATTAGAGAAGAAATAATTTTCATTCAGTGTCACCGTTCCGCGATCTGCAAAAAGCGCACCGCCGCCAAACCAATACTGTCCAGTCGTTCCTGTCATATCAATCGCGCTGTTATAAAACAAATTACACTTCTCCATTTTAACCGCTGCCTGAGAAGTATAGACAGCACCTCCGCTCTGGGCGAAATTTCCCTGTCCACTATATTCTTTGTAATTATTATCTTCTCTTGTAAAATAACCGAAATTACATTTCTCTGCTTCCAGCGTACCTCCATTCATCAAAACAGCGCCGCCGTTTCCAGATAACGCCTGAAAACCTGCCAGAATCGTATTCCTCAGAATGACTGTTCCGCCGTTTGCCTCGATCGCACGGTTATCTGCACCCTTGCCGCTTCCGCCAAGCAGACCATTCAAAACCGTAAAGGTTCCCGATTCCGCAACCGCAAATGCACTGATTGTCTGTTTTGCTTTTGCTTCCGGAACTATTTTTACTTTTACTACTTTTCCATTCAAATCAAGTGTAAGAGCTTTATCAACTGAAACAGCATTTGACAGTCCACAGTTTTTCAGCACCTTCACCGTATCCCCATCGTCTGCTGCCGCGAACGCAGCTTCCAGCGTATCATACGCTGTCCCATTTACCTCTGCCACACCGGCAGCTGCCTCGTTTAAAGCCAGCAGAATAGAAAATTCGTTGACGCCAAAGGTCAGTTTTGCTGTTTTTTCACTGTCCTCTGTGCTATCCTGGATTTCAACCTCAGAAAGTTCTGTGATGACATCCTCATGGATATGCAGGATTTTTGTCTCTTCCAGATTTTCTCCTGTCTCACTTTCAACTGCATTCTTTTTAAACTGAATGCTGACCTTGACTTCTTCGGATGGCTCGACTTCCTCTCCTGCCTCGTTTACAAATTTCACATCAAAGGCTGTAAAGGAATCCGCGCGGTATCCTTCTTCATGGATCTGATCGCTCAATGTCTGATGTTCTTCGCTTCCGTCCTTGATCTCTTCTGCTTTCAGCTTTACTTTTTCTTCAAACGCACTCGCCGGTACCGTCAGGGTAAGTACAGCGGAATCTGTATTGACCGTGTAGACCGCATCATCCACACTGCCGGAAAGTCCCAGCTCTGCAGCGGTCGTCACGAATGCAGCAGCTGCCGTATTTTTAAGAAGAACACTCTCATATGTCTCGCCCTCTAGCCGCTCTGCTCCGTCTTCTATCTCGACTTCCGTCTCCGCATCCGGCTGGTCGGCTGTATTCGTTTCTTTCTCCGATGTCTCATCTTCCGTCTGTATCTCGCTCGCCGTCGCCGGTGCCGCTGTCAGAAACATCTTAAAATGATCCGATCGCGATACCTGCGCCACGTCCCCTGCTTCGCTGCCTGCAGAATCATTCTTTTCATTTTCTGAGCCCGAATCTGCATCCGGCTGACTGTCCTTTTCTTCTGGGGTACCTGTTTTTCCCGCATCACCCGCACCCGAGCCTGCTTCCTGGCTCTTTTCCGGCTCGTTTGCCGGGTTCTCTGCTTCTGCCCCGTTTTCTGCTTTATTCGCCGGATTTTCCGCCTCTGAACCTTTTTCCGGTTCACTTGCCGGGTTCTCTGACTTGTCCACCTTTTCCGGAGTTTCCACCGGATTCTCTTTTTCTGGTTCCTGCGAATCTGTCTCTTTTACATTTTCTTTCTTCTCAGACTCTCCAGCCGTTTTATTTGATTTTTCTTCCGCACCATTCGAAATGGAAACTCCCGTTTCTTCGCTTGCTTCCATTTCTTCATCCTGGATCTGCTTCTTTAACTCTTTAGATGAGAGAATCGAAACTTTTCCGCTTCGTTTTCCATCTACCTCTATCTGCCCATATTCTTTCTCAGAAGAACGATTTAACAGCAGAAATAAAATTTCTTCCTCGCCCGTGATCGTATAATGATCCAGATCCTCTTTTTCATCCAGTCTCGCATAGACCTTTAAATTTACCTTTCCGTCCGGTGCTTTCACATCCGGATGCAATTCAAAGAGGGAACCATCTTCCTGAAACAGTGTCTCATACGCTTCTGATTCTTCTCCCTCAAAGGTTAGGGCATCTTCCTTGACCGGTTTTCCTTTCACCGCTTTTAATAGTGCCTCACTCAGCTCTTCCTGATCCAGGACAAAATTCTGATTTTCTTCTTCCGCCTCATTCTTTTCCAACAGCGGAGCCGTTGCTGCCAGCGCCGTCGTACTTCCAATACTGGTACTGATCATACTGGTGCACAAACAGACAGACAAAAGACGCTTCATCTGCTTCATTTCTTTATGAAACAAATGATGCCTCTGTTTCCGGCTCCTCCCCTTTGTCTCTAACTTCTTCATATTCTTACCTCCTGTTATAGATCTATTTCCCATTCTATTCTGCCGCCTCATACGCATATAGAATTGTCCGGGCATTGTTAAATTCATAGCTGCATGTCACAAATGAATACAAACGCACGATCGTCCCCTCGACCGGCGCGGACGCGCTCGCGCCCGCTGTCATCTGCTGAATATATGACGCAAATTCTTCTCCCGATGCAAACTCCGTTTTCCGGCGGATCGCATCCGGCGATGTGCAGACAGCCGCCAGGGCTTTTAAATGAATCTCCCGCTCCGGCGTATAAAGAATGATTTCTGAATGCTGATCGAAATAGCCCTGATCCTTGTATCTGGAAATGTCCTTAAACATACTTCCATTCTTCATGTGATGGCCGTACAGCACATTATGCAGGGACGAAAAATCTGCCTGATCGGCATAGTCCAGAAAAATCGTGCCCGCCGTGCTCTTCTGTCCGTTCAGGTCACGGTGCAGGTAATAATCATTGTCCTTCCCCTGAACCACCGGATAATTGATCTGAGTTCCCGGAATCTGAATCCAGGCAACGACGTCCGGATTCTGGAAATCCAGCGCTGAAAAATCAATTGCTGACACATATTCTGTCTCCTTTATTGCATTCGTCTCACCTATCTCATTTTCCACTTCTGGCACTTTTTTCTCCGGCATTGTTTCTCCCGTCGTCCCTGCTTCTGACATTCCCACAACCTGGGCAGTCAACTCTTCCTGCGCCTTCTCCTGACGCATTTCATCCCATTTATGCATTACCACCCCTGCTGTACCGAACGCCAGACAGATGACAGCTATCACAGCCGCTGCTTTCCGTGTCCACTTTTGCATCGATCCCTCCATCTTTGCCCGTGAAACGTTCTGCGCCTTTATTTATTAAGCAAATTATATATTTTTATAAATGATGTATTAATTTGCATACAAAACGAAACAGATAACAGCATAGTTTTAGGACAGCGCCATTATTTCTGGCGCCGCCCTAAAAACCTGCTCTTATAACCGGGCAATTTTTATTTTTCTATGTCTCGTCTTACTCTTCCGTCTTTTTTCTGCCCGTCATTAATACATAAGCTGCTGCCATCATTCCAATTGCCAGCAGAGCCATCGGCACATCCATCCGATCCGTATCCCCTGTCTTCGGAAGTCCTTCTGCCGGTACAACCGGCTGAGGTTCTGGTACAACCGGCGTAACCGGTTCCGTCGGCTGGGCTGCCGGTCCCGACGCGGTTGTGGTCGAAGACTTTTTACTGCCAGAACTACTTCCGCCTCCGTGACCGCCGTGGCTTCCGCCTCCGTTATTGCCTGGATTCGGGGTCGGGGTAGGATCAGATCCCGGTTCCTGGCTTCCATGTTCTACCACATATGATACGGTCGGCTTCGGGAATTCTTCTGGCCGATACTCATTTCCACGGCTGTCTACCGGATACAGGACCGCCTCCTGATTGGTATAGAGCCCTTCATAGTGCTGGCTGCCGTCCCGGTCATATTTTCCATAGGTTCCATCCGCCGTCTTTGGGTTTATCAGTTTTACGGTATAGGTCAGTTGCACCGGTGCAAAGTTTGAAACTGGTTCATTTATATACCAGGTAAACATCTCTGTCTCTGCCTTATTTCCCGCGTCATATACCACTTTAAAACGATAATTCTGCGGTCCCGGTTCTCCGTCTCCAAAATACCAGGTGTTGCCCTCCTGATACATAGAAAGCGCTTTTCCCCCTACTGTCAGCTGGTCTAAGTGATCGAAATCAAAGTTATAATCCTCTTTCACATAGCCCATATAATCTTTCACAACAGAACCTTTATCAACGGCATACAAAATATCATTTTCTATACTGTCAAATGAAACCTGCTTTCCATTCGCGAGGTACCGCATGAAATTCATTCCCCACTCATAGTTACTTGCCGTTCCGGGCGGCGTAATCGGCATCGCATAGCAGTGATATCCTTCCGAAGCTGCCTGTGCGTACGCCTCGTACGAAAGATATAATGCCTTATCGATCGAATTCACATAATTTCCTGCTTTCTCCACCGGTGTAATAAGCGATGCATCCGGTTCCGTTCCATATGGATAGTCGTGTGTATCCTTCTGCTCTGAAAGTCTGGCTCCTATGCCGGTCAGCCATGCATTCCAGTCCGTCGGTGCCTGATTATTTCCATACTTGGATTTCCAGTTATCCGGTCCTGCAAAATGTTTCGGAGAATCTGCCATAAATCCCCAGGCAACCGCCGTCGGATTCTCATTAAACATATAGGTAATACCATCACTGACAACTACCAGTGTCTTGCGTTCATCTGCCACTCCTGTATCCTGGTCTAACATCGATTTACCCGCTAAAATACCTGCGTGAAGATTGGTTCCACTCTTAATCTCCTGACAAATGGCTGCTTCAATCGCCTCATATTGGGTCTCCAAATCCATAAATCCATCCGTATGGGCTTCCTTGTTAAAGAGCACTACTCCCACTTTGACCTTTGCTCCCTTTTCCTGCACTTCTTTCTTGAGGTTCTGAAGCATTTCCAATGCCTGCTCTTTCAGTCCCGTGCTGGTTGATTTATCTAAGACAAGCACCACATCACTTACCAGCTGCTCCTCCGCTGACGGCAAGGACAAAGCCACTTGAGACTTAAAATTTTCATCCAGCTGTTCCGCTGTCTTCGATTTAGAAGTTCCTCCCTCTGGAATCGTCGGAAGTTCTCCTCCCGGAATCGTATATGATACAGTCGGTTTCGAAAATACTTCCGTTTTTCCTTTTTCCTGATCGCTTCCAACCGGATGCAGCACTGCTTTCTGGTTCGTATAAAGTCCATCATACTCTTCGCTTCCGTCTTCATCGTACCGTCCATACGATTCTCCTGGATTGTTCTTCGGATTTACCAGTTTTACCGTATAGGTCAGCTGCACCGGTTCATTATTTTTTACCGCCTCATTCATCGTCCAGATGAAATGTTCTCCTCCTTCCTTATCCGACGGATCGTATTCCACCTTAAAACGATATTGAGCTGCATTCACGTCTTCATTTCCAAAATAAACGGTATTTCCATCTTTCCATTTAGAAAGCTCCCTGCCGCCAACAGTCAGACGGTCGATGCTCTTTAAGTCAAAATTGTAGTCATCCTTGACCCAACCCATATAATCTTCCACAGTCGAGTCCCGATCGACGGCATAAAGGATATCATTTTTGATATCTTCAAAACTTACCGTTTTTCCGTCTGCCAGATATTTCACAAAGCTCGGTCCCCATGGATAGCTTTCACCAGCAGATGAACCAATCGGCATCGCATAGCAGTGATACTGTTCCTTCGCCGCTTCCAGATATGCCTCATAGGAAAGATAGAGCGCTTTATCAACGCTATTGGCATATTTTTTTCCTTCATCAGGTGGGGTACATGGCGTTAAATCTCCTGGCTCATATGAATGGTCAAATTCATCGCCCTGTGCATCCATCTGCGCTTTGATTGTACCCAGGCGCTCGTTCCACTCATCCTCCGATAATGCTTTATTATTCCCATATTTAAGAATCCAGTTATCCGGTCCCGCCCAGGAATGTTCTGAACCATCATTCTCAAATCCCCAGGCAACCGCCGTCGGTTTTTCCCCAAAAATATAGGTAATGCCATCGCTTAAAAGCACCAGGCTCTTTCTTCCTGCTGCCACCTGCGTATCCTCATCCAGCATTTTCTTGCCTGCAAGGATTCCAGCCGAAAGATTCGTTCCGCTGCTAATATTCTCACGGATCGCTGCCGCAATCGCATCATACTGGGTTCCCAAATCCATAAAGTCAGACTTGTGCGCTTCTTTATTGAAAATAACGACTCCAACCTTTACTTTTGCGCCATTTTCCTTTGCCTGCGCCTGCAGCTCCTTAAGCATCTCTAACGCCTCATTTTCCAGCTGCACGCTGGTAGATTTATCCAGCACAAACACAATGTCATTTTCCAGTTTTTCCTCCGCTGACGGAAGGGAAAGTGTTACCTGGGATTCAAAATTTTCGTCCAGATTGGTAGCTTTTTTAGACTTCGAAATCTGCCAGTGTGGAATTTCTTCCACTTCCACTGCCGACAAAACAGCTACGTCTGTCAGACCAAGCTCCATCGCGGAAGTTACAAATGCGGCTGCGGATGCATTCTTAATGCCTACCGTTTCATATGAATCCCCCAGAATGCGTTCGAAATTGTCTTCTTCTGCTTCGTCGCCTACAATCGCCTTATTTTTTTCGTTTTCACCGTTCTCGTTCTCAGAATCCAGCTCCGATAAATCTTTCTTGTCATCCGCTGCTTCCGGTTCTTCTTTTATATCCGAGGTATCTTCTGAATCTCCTGTATTCGGTTCCTGAGCTTTCTGCTCTGCTTTGTCCTGTTTTTCTGGATCCGAGGTTTCTTCTTTTATTTGATTGTTACCTGTATCTGAAGCATTTTCCTGCTCCTTTACATCGTCCTCCAGAGCCGTATCCTCTTCTGTGATATCTTCACTTCCTGCCGGAACTGCACTTTCCGGTTCTTTTACCTCATTTTCTATCTCGGTCGGAACCGCTTCCTCTGTCTCCAGCTCAACCTGCTTTTTTACTTCACCAAATGGCGCAACCGTCATCCATGCGCTGGCTCTTCCATCCACCAGAATCCGTCCGGTGCGCTCTTTTGAAGAAGAGTTGGTCATCAGGAAAATAATTTCTTCATTTCCGCTGATCGTATACTGATCCATGTCCTCTTCATCCTCTAAGCGGGCATACATTTTCAAAGTAAGCCGGTCGTTTTTCTTATCGAAATCTGGATGCAGTTCATATAGATTTCCTTCTTCAAACAGTCCCTCGTAGGTTTCTGCCTCATCGCCGGAAAACGTAAATACATCCTCTTTTACTGTCTTTCCTTTTTTAGCAGCATCCCGGATTGCCTGCCTGAGGACTTCTTTTTCCAATGAAAATTCCTGTCTTTCATCCCCTCCTTCGGATGTGGCTGCTGCAAATGCGGCTGTATTTGCCACGCTTGTGCTCAACATACTGCTGCACAAAAGCACTGACATGAAACGCCTTGACTGACGCCCAAACCAGCCTTGACTGTAACTTTTCCCCTTTTTCTTCGTTTTTTTCATTCTTTTTGCCTCCCGTCTTATCATCAACACAGGTCCCCTTATGCGGATTTAAATACCTCCCTTCTGCACCGCTTTCACGCCATGTTCCCGCAAAAATGGCTCGTACAATTCCTCTTCTGCTTTTTTCCGCGCTGCCACCGCATCCTCAAGGTTTACGAAGGTTCCAAGGTTGTACACTTTTCCCTGAAAGCCGATCGCTGCCCGCCACCGGGAATTTTCCCGCTGGTAGACGCCTCGATAGCCGCTTGTATTGTTTGCCGTATTTTTCTGGTTGGCGATTCGTTCCAGACAGGTTCCGCCTACAAAATGAATCGCTTTTTTCATGTTTTTCTTTCGTGTCTCCGCCTGCAGGCACCCACAGCTCTTGGTTTTTCCCGCGCACAGGCTTTCTTTGGATGCCTCAATCAGGCGTCCGCAGCTACAGACACATTTCCAATATTCACCTATCCGGTTGGAATTATCCGCCTCTTCAAGCACTTTCAAACGTCCGAACTGAAAAGTCGAAGAAGGGCGGTATCGACCTGTTGCAACGGATTTCGGCAAAAGACC
>ENA-OPSF01001985-OPSF01001985.1-human-gut-metagenome-genome-assembly--contig:-NODE-1985-length-14056-cov-7.362546_pt1 | contig 14056 bp, 14 predicted proteins | sample MGYA00241452_ERZ501896 | MGnify/ENA primary metagenome ERZ501896 (study PRJEB25962, sample SAMEA2042111) | human gut metagenome | biome: human gut; feature: human-associated habitat; material: faeces... | reverse complement strand
ATATTTTCAAACTTTTTCATAAAAATTACTTGAATTTTATATAGTTAGCTACTCATAATCATTTAAGATGTCCCCTAATGGATCATCACTTGTTTTACTTGGTTGTTCCTTGGCATTCAACAACATATATAGCCAAACTAAGCCACCACCAATAAAGCATAACGATAATAAAGACAAGCTTGTCATACATGCCAAACCAAATCCAATCATAAAGAATGGATAGGTAAATTTAGAGCCTAATACATTCGCTACAATCGCAAAGCCAACCACACAAACGACACCCGAACCAATCAATAATCCTTTATAAATTGAAACAGGAATCATTTCCAAGATTGAACAAATCACAGATGAAGGGATCAACAATAATACGATTGTAAGAATCAAAACACGAATTCCTTGCATACAAATACCAATCCATTGATAATAAGAAACTTTCTTTGTTTCATCCATTTTATGTACAAGTTGGATCGCTAAATTACGACATACCTTTGTCAAAGATAACCCCACTAAAGATAATGGAATCGCTAGGGCAATACTAAACGCAATCACATATCTAGCTTCAATTGCACTTTCAAGGCCATGAATCATCAATATAGATGAAATCACACTCGCTAAACATACATCGGGTGCAACTGCCGCACCAATATTGGCCCACCCTAAGGCAATCAATTGTAAAGATCCACCTAATAATAATCCTTCTACTAAATGGTTTGTCACTAAACCAATTAAAGTACAGGCAACAATGGGTTGATGAAATTCAAACTCATCCAAGATGCCTTCAATGCCTGCGACAAATGCCACAAGTAAAACTAAAATAGTCTGCATACCTCTTCCTCATTTCTTTTTGATTTTCTTAAAATCCTTTGAATTTAAAAAATAATACAAGATAAATGCCCATACAAGAAGGAGTACCGCACCCAATGATATAAACGTCTTATAATAGGGATATCCAAAAACAGCTCCTACGCTTAAAATCAAGCCAACAAAAACATAGGATACAAATTCCTGGATTACATCATAGATTTCTTGAAAACTGTATTGATTATGTGTAGCATCGTTTTCTTGTAGTCCATCATATATACCTTGTGCAATATCTTTTAAAAATCTTTTCATATGTATAATATACCACAAGAAAAGGCTTTCCCATTAGGAAAAGCCAAGATTATTTATTATTCATCATTTTAAGTGCAATTCTAAGAATACAAATGCCCATTACTACAATCACAATTGAATTCAATAACCAAGTGTTGATTGTATTCGGTAGTTTATAAATAAAAACGGTACATGTGCAAAGTAGTAAAATAAAGATTTCTACAATGGAATTTTTAATCATAGTCATATCTGTACCTCCCTTACACCTTTAGTATAAAACGCTTTAAATAAAGTACAATATGACTACATACGATTGAACAGACATTTATCCAACACTTAATTCATCCTTAATCTATGTTAATTTTAATTTACATAAGAACCAATTTCTCATTTGCAAGTTCTTATAAAGAGGATTATCATAAAAGTATCTAACCATAAAGAAACGGAGTTTATTATGATCAACATACCCGAGATACTGGTGGCAAACGGGACTGGGGCATTTTTAGTACTCTTCTTATTGTTATATCGAATTCGTATTGCGCAAACGAATCAGTTTGATGAAAAAGCATATAACTTTATGCTTATAATTACCTTTATTGCCACGATCAATGAAACGCTTAGTTTTATCATTGATGCACGCCCAGGTTTTATCTTTCATATTTTACAATATATCTCAAATACAATTTCTTCAGCTAGCTCAGGCATCATCGGATATTGTTGGTGTTTATTCGTAGAATATCATATTCATAGAAATTTTGAGCGCATCAAGAAGAAATCAAGAATCTTAGCCATTCCATTGATTATTGCCACAATCTTGATCATTATCAATTTATTGGGAACGGGTATCATCTTTGATATTTCAAAGGAAAATGTATATACTCGTGGTCCCATGAATTTTATTTTATATATTTTTGTCTTTGTTTATTATATCGAAAGTATATATACTGTTCATAAAGCTAAATATGATTCCATTTTAGTAGAATTCTTTCCCATTTACTACTTTATCATCCCTTGTATGATTGGCACCATGATTCAAGGTTTCTTCTTTGGAGTTTCTACGATTTGGCTTTGTGTCGCAATCGCATTTATCATAGTTTACATTGAAATTCAAATATCTATATCCTTTATTGATGATTTATCTGGACTTTACAATCGAAAATACATGAACCATTATTTAAATAAGCTACAAAACGATAAAACGAAACATGTATATGGATTCATGATGGATATCAATGACTTTAAAGCCATCAATGATACATATGGACATTTAAAAGGTGATTATGCCCTCATACAGTTTGGTATAATTCTACAACATTCGATCGATAAAGATTCAGTTGCCATTCGTATGGGTGGAGATGAATTTGTGATCTTTGCGAAACTCAAATCAGATGAAGAAGCCTTGGCTTTAAAGAAACAAATTAAATATAATGTTCGACAATTTAATATAAAATCAAAAGAACCATTCCATTTATCTTTCTCGATTGGAATAGCTAAATTTAACGGTAAAAATACCGATGCATTCTTATCAGCCATGGACGATTCTATGTATGAGGCTAAAAATATGCATCGTTTAATGCAGTAATCAAGGCGAGTTCATCGCCTTTTTTATTTTGCGCAAAAAAAGATGAGCAATTATTTACTCATCTAGTTTATCAATTACTTTTTTAATGTAGTAGGTTCTTAATAAGCCAAAGATCAAGATACAGATTCCTACAATGGAAATGGCTTTTTCTTGATACAACAAGCCAAACACAAAGACGACAATGCCAAGTCCAGCCAGCTGTAATTGTTTAAAAACAACCTTTTGTTTATCATTCATTAGCGAACAGTTACACCATTAGGCATTTCTTTTGCGACAGTGACAAATGACAAGTCTTTATCATCTGTAGCACACAAAATCATACCATATGATTCTACACCACGTAATTTTACTGGTTTTAAGTTTGTCACTACGACAACTTGTTTTCCAATCAATTCTTCTGGCTTGTAGTGTTTCGCAATACCACTAACGATTTGACGAACTTCACCACCCAAATCAATTTGTTCAACCAATAAACGATCTGCCTTTGGATGTGGTTCACACTTCACAATCGTACCGACTTTGAATTGTAGTTTCGCAAAATCATCAATCGTAACTTCTTCTACTTTTTCTTCTTTTTTAGGCTCTTCTTTTTTAGCTGCTTCTTTTTCTTTCTTAAACTCTTCCATAAATTTCTTTTCATCAATACGTGCAAACAATGGTTCACACTTTTCAACTACATGAATATCTGTTTCTAAGTTTCCAAAAGATTCACAAGAATCTAAATCCGTTACTTTTGTATTTAAATATGCGAACATCTTTTCTGCAGTTTCAGGTAAGAATGAATGTAATAATACTGCTGAAATACGAATAGATTCTAATAAGTTATATAAAACAGTAGCTAAACGATCTTGTTTTGATTCATCTTTTGCGAGTACCCAAGGCATTGTTTCATCAATGTACTTGTTTGTACGACGAAGCAATGTGAATACTTCATCTAATGCATCACCAACACGAAGTTCTTCCATCTTAGCTTCTACTTTCTTCTTAGTTTCTAAAGCACAAGCTTTTAATTCTTCATCGACTGCTTCACATACATTTGGATTTGTGACTAAACCACCAAAATATTTATTTGACATCGCAATTGTACGAGATACTAAGTTTCCTAAAATGTTTGCCAAGTCCGAATTGATTCTTTCAATCATTAATTCCCAAGTAATCGTTCCATCTTGCGCAAATGGCATTTCGTGTAAACAGTAATAACGAACAGCATCTACACCAAAGTGAGCCACTAAATCTTCGGCATAAATCACATTGCCTTTTGATTTAGACATTTTGTCACTTCCCGTAAGCAACCATGGATGACCGAATACTTTCTTAGGTAAAGGTAAATCCAAAGCCATTAAAATAATTGGCCAATAAATTGTGTGGAAACGCAAAATATCTTTACCAATAATGTGTGTTGCTGGCCAGTATTTGTTGAACTTTTCATCACTAACACCATTGGCATGATAGCCAAGTGTAGTTATATAATTGCTTAATGCATCAATCCAAACGTATACAACGTGTTTTGGATCAAAGTCAACAGGAACTCCCCATGTAAATGATGTACGAGATACACAAAGGTCTTGTAATCCTGGACGCAAGAAGTTATTCAGCATTTCATTCTTACGAGATTCTGGTTGAATGAAATCAGGATGATCTTCAATGTATTTAATTAAGCGATCCGCATACTTTTGCATATTAAAGAAGTAAGCTTCTTCTTTTGCCTTCTTAACTGGACGACCACAATCTGGGCAACATCCATCTACCAATTGAGATTCTGTCCAGAATGATTCACAAGGCGTACAATACCATCCTTCGTATGTTCCTTTATAGATATCTCCTTGATCGTATAAACGTTTAAAAATACTTTGTACTTCTTTTACGTGATAATCATCTGTAGTACGCACAAAATAATCATAGCTTGTATTCATTAAATCCCAGTTTGATTTAATTTGAGCAGCCACACCATCCACGAATTCTTGTGGACTTACACCTGCAGCTTTTGCCTTTTCTTCAATTTTTACACCATGCTCATCTGTACCTGTCTGGAAGAATACATCATATCCTTGTGCTCTTTTAAAACGAGCAATCGCATCCGACAAGATAATTTCATATGTATTCCCAATGTGAGGTCTACCTGATGTATACGCAATGGCCGTTGTTAAATAAAATGGTTCTTTCTTTTGTGTCATCTTTATTTCCTCCTATCATACAAATAAAAAAAGCCTTCATCCAAGGACGAAAGCTTCGTGGTACCACCTTAGTTTGTGTTTTCACACCTCAAGCTGTTAACGCCAGCATACGTCTTTACCTACCTATCGATAAAGAAGCTCCAAGACCATCTTCTTTATATATTGTACGCAGATTCACACCGAACCATCCGCTCTCTTTAGTACGCCATATAAATACTCTTCTTTTCTAAGCTTATTGACTTGTTTATTATACGCTATAAAACGTATTTTGAGCAAATTTATTTCGCAGCTTTTGTCAAAATTTTTACCAATGGTAAAGCTTTTTCAGGACAATTTGAAACACCCATATGATATTTTGGCTTAGTAGGACCATGATAATCACTACCACAAGATACGAATAATTTGCGTTTCTGAACAATCTTCAATGCAGCCGCAACCGTTTGTTCATGTATATCATTAGAGAAGCATTCCACTCCATCCATACCTAAATCCACAATTTCTTCTAAAACATCATCTGAAATATAATCTAAATGCCAGCTTGATAAAATCGCAATACCTCCAGCACTATGAATCGCATCAATTACTGCTTTCGCATCCGGATAGTTAGCCTTTACATAACAAGGTCCATTCTTACCAAATACATCGGTTTCAAAACGAGACATCGCAACACTCTCACTTTCACAACTATCAATATACTTCTTCACAAAAGGCAATAAACGCGTTCTTTCGTTATGGAACACCATCTTTGTGATTTCTGCTGGTGTAATAGTTTGGAAACGAGAATTTGAAATTAATGAATCTACATCAATACGAATACCTGAGTAATTTTCGAATTTTTCAACACGCTCCATGGATAAATCTTTTTCACGCTTCAAAGAATTTTGTTCTAACACTTCAAACACTTCATTCGTCCAGTCAATATAATAACCTAGAATACGTACTCGCATTCTTTTATATTGTGCATCCACTTCCACGCCTGGAATATATTGAATGTTGTACAAACTTGAAAAACGAACCGCTGCCGCATTCGCTCTTGCACAGTTGTGGTCTGTGATTGAGATAACTTCCAAGCGATTTTCTTTGGCTTGTTTGAATAATTCTTCTACATCATAATAACCATCATCACTGTAGTTTGAACGAATATGTAAATCGATTGGAGTCACAACCAACTCTTCTTTTACTAAAGCTGGTTCCACCTTTGTTTCAAAACGAATTTCCTGATCTGGTTCATTTACAGGAACCAAACCAAAAATCAAATCAAATAGAGTTTGTTGGTTTGGAGTGATTAAGGCGACAATACCATTGATGACCCACCATAAAATGACTCCTGGCACTTGAAAGAAGAATCCTAAAATCATCAAAGGAAGACCAAATCCCAATGCTTGTCGTAAGATCAAATTGATTGGCATCGCCTCTTTTTTGTTTCTACGAACCAATTTCAAATCCATAATGGCATATCCAAATGACTGCCCATTTGTTCGTGCTGTAAAAAACGCAAGTAATAATACACTAGATACAAATAACAAGGCAAACATTAAGTAGAATAATAAATCAAAGAAGTGTGGTGGAATCAATCCACACATAATTAATAAAAACTCAAGAACCCATATATAAACAGGCAATAAACAAATGTTGACATCCATCAAAAACGCAAAGAAATGATTTTGGTAATCTCTTAGATTCCGTTTTAATGGAATGGCATATTTATATCCACCTGCACGATACAATTTCGATTTTTTTTGAAAGTATGCTAGAGTTAGATCTTTAAAATTGTATTTCTGTTGTTTCATAAAATTATAAGCCTTTCTTTCGTTATTATAACAATTTTTAAGCATGAAAAAAAGGGCCATAGCCCTTAATCTTGTTTTCTTAAACGTTTTAGTGCAAATGTTAATACACCTAAAGACATCATACATAACCATGAATAAATCGTTACATTTGTGTTTGTTGATGTATTTACAGGCGTATATTTTCCTGCATTCATACTAAATTTTTGTGCTTCCTGCAATAAACGCTGATACTTTTTACCAACTTTATTCACCAATTCTGCATTCACTGCATTTTTATCAGTTGCAGATAATTTTACCCAGCTAGGCATCGCAGAAAGAATCTTTTGATAATTCAAGTTGTTGGCACTTGTAAAGATATTTCCACTTGCACTCGTTAAGTATGTCTTAATGAAATTATTAGCTGCCGTACTTGTAACCTCTTGTTTGACTACCGTTTCCACTTTTGCAGCTTCCACATTCTTTGTTTCTACAGTTGGAGCCACAACTTGCGGCTGTTCTTGTACAACTGGTGTTTGCACCAATAATTCATTACTTGTTTCTACTTTTGGTGCAACCTTTTCTTCTAAAGTAACCACCTTGTATACAAAGTTTGTATTATCGTCTAAATATGCATTTAGATGTGCTAACGTTTCATCCACTTTTGCCTGTGTTGATTCATCATTTGAAAGTACAAGACTACAATCATCCAATTCTTTCTTGAAGTTATTATAAGACTCTTCTTCAAGCATATCCTTATTGGATTCTAAGACTTCACTAGCTTCCTGCACTTTTTCATTCAATTTAGAGAAATCCGCTTTTTTAACTAAAGAAGCAGCTGCCGCATTTAAAGCAGACTGTGCCTTTTCAATGTCTTCAACAGTACTTGCACCATTTTCTAATACTTGCTTAGCTTCATTCAAACTTGTTTCATATGCCGTATAGCTTCTATTAGTATAGCTATCTTTTACATATGTACTTGATTGATCTACGATAGCTTTTAATCCAGAAACATTGATCAATGCTTTTTTTGCATTATCCAGCTTCACTAACTCTTGTGTAAGTTGTTCTAAAGTTGAAGTTGTTGATTGAACCAAAAGGCTGGATTCATCCATCACAGTTTTTAAAGCGGCATAGCTATCTGCAGTAAAGATTGTAGAATCTAAACTTTGTGCATCTTTTAAAGATGTATCCAAAGCTGTTTTAGCGTTTAGAATCAATGTATTAGCCAATGTATTGGCCTCAGCTACAACAATCTCATATGCGCTTAATTTACACCCTTCAGCTTTTTTCATACCTGCATCTGTGTATGCTGTTTCATAAGCTGTTTTGATTTGATCCTGATTTTCTTTAGTCAAGACTTTGAACAATTGATCTCCTGCTAATACAAAAGAATAATTCTTTTCATCCACCTTAGTGATCAATGTATATTTTTCTACATCTTTATTTGTACTATCTTTAACAATTTCTTTTGTACTCAAATATTGTTTGATAAAATCATCTGCAGTAATTGTCTGTTGGGCTTTTTCTTCTAATTTTACTGGCTGTACTTGTTTGGCAAGCACATCCATATTTGGATTTGAAGCCACACAAACTGCTACAGCACTTGCGACACAATAAACCTTTGCTTTATTCACGACAAACCCTCCATTCCATTTCACTATTTTACTCCCAAAATATCAATTGGTCTAGTCCCAATATTCAACAACAAACTTTCGAGCCCACGTATCCGTTGCTTCTAATTGATCAATTGTAGGGTTTTCAATATATTTTGCCTGCTTACAAGCTTGTTCAATACTTTCTTCAATTTGTAAAAATGAAATCTTTTTATCTAAAAATAGCTGTACTGCCTGTTCATCCGCTCCATTAAATACGGCACCTAGATTTCCTTCTTTTTTACCAATTTCATAGGCTAGTTTCAACATTGGATAACGAACATAATCCATTTCTTTAAAGTTCAAATCCATTGTTTTTGTCATATCCAAAGGATGATCTTCCTTTAACACCGGACGATCTGGATAACATAACGCATATTGAATTGGTAAACGCATATCGGCAGATCCAAGTTGTGCAATAATTGCGTTGTCATTGTATTCAACCATAGAATGCACGATGCTTTGACGATGTAACACTGTATCGATTTTTTCATACGGCAAATCAAATAAATAGTGTGCTTCAATCACTTCAAAACCTTTATTGACCATTGTTGCACTATCCACTGTGATTCGTTTTCCCATATTCCAGTTTGGATGTTTTAAAGTCTGTTCTACTGTTACATCACTTAACTCATCCCTTGTCTTATCTCTAAAGCTACCACCACTTGCCGTAATAATTAAACGCTTCACATCTTCACTACGATTTCCCTGCAAGGATTGGAAGATGGCAGAGTGTTCTGAATCGATTGGATATAGTTTGGTGTTTGTTTCCTGCAATGTCTGACGCACCAAAACACCGCCCGCAACCAAGCTTTCTTTATTAGCCAATGCCACATCAATTCCTTTTTTTAAAGATGTTAAGGTAGGCTTTAATCCTCTAAATCCAACAACAGCATTCACCAACAAATCATATTCACAGTTTTCAATACATTGAACCATGGCTTCATTGCCACTATAAACAGTAACACCACTTAATTCTTTAGCCTTTGAAACATCTGAAATACCAGCTACCTGAATGGTAGGATGTTTATCAATAATTTTCTGCATTACATCCACTTGATGTCCAGCCGCAATACCAACTAGACAAAATTGGTCTGGATGTTGTTCAATCACATCCACTGTTTGTAAACCGATAGAGCCTGTAGCTCCTAATAATAATATTCTTTTCATAATTCATCACCTGTACTTATCATTTTAACACAATACAGATAAAAGATGTGGTTAAATAGTAATTGGAGGTAAATTATGAAAGTCATTGATTTAACACATACTATTTCGGAAGATATGCCCGTCTTTCCGGGTAGTGAAACACAAAATTAACCACAAAAAGCACCTACGAAAAGGATGGTTTTAAAGAAACATTCATCTAAATCAATTCTCATGTAGGAACACACATGGATCCACCGGCTCATATTTTTGCGAACAGAAAGACTTTAGATCAATTTTCCCCAGAACAATTCATCGGCAAAGCTCTTGTCGTTGATTGTAGAGATTTAAAAGAAGGACAAGCCATCACAATCGATAAAATCAATATAGATAAAGCCAAGTTGGCTGATTTTCTTTTCTTTAATCTTGGTTGGGACAAACATTTCAAAGACGAAACTTACTTTAATGACTTTCCTTATAATTCAAGGAAACTTTAAAGGCATTGGCTTTGACGTAATGGGATTAGACCCCCTGCGTGATAATAATCTGAATCGACACAAAGCATTATTTAAAAATACAGATATTGTGAATATCGAAAATCTTACCAACTTAGATCAATGCGGAAATGATTTATTTTGGTTTAGTTGTTTCCCACTTAAAATTGAAAACTGTGAAGGCTTTCCTATTCGAGCGATTGCTTGGTATGAATAAAGACCGGATCACCGGTCTTTCAATTTTTTCTTTTCATTATATAATTGTTTATCAGCTTCAATAAACCAATCATTCCATTTATGTATATCTTTGTGATATGGTGCACATCCAATACTCACATCTAAATCAAACGGAAAAGATAGTTTTTTTATATACGCATGAATTCTTTGGCACAAACCTTCTACATCATTTCCTTTATACACAATCACAAATTCATCCCCACCATAGCGAGCAATAAAATCACTTTTTTCAATACAAGATTCTTTTAAACAGTTCGCAATGGCCTTTAATGCTAAATCCCCTTGCACATGTCCATGCTCATCGTTGATTTTCTTAAATCTATTCACATCCAGCACTAACAAGTACATATTTAAATCTTGACTTCTTACACACTCAAATAAATGCTGTTCCATACGATTACGGTTATTCAATTGTGTTAATGGATCAATAGAAATCATTTGTTCTTCCAAACTAATATATACAATAAGGATACTAAGACTAGTTCCTACACAAAAAACAGGAATGTCACGGAAAAAATCTTGCATTGTGCCAATCAACAATAGTGACACCATATAAATGCCTAAAATTTGATTTGATTTCTTTTGTTGATAATTCTTTGCCTTACGGCTATACACATAAGCTTGATAGGCTCCAACCATAAAATAGAGATCGTTTATAAATACATACAAAATATAGAGTGGTCCTTCTTGAAAATTTCCATATGAATCGATTTGAAATAAACACCCATTCAATGTATTTATCAACAATAATACAACACTTATAATCACAGGAAGCATCGCAAAGAGTGTTTGCGATTTCTTTTCATAATGAATATCAAGCATTGTTTGGATGTAATTAAACCAGGAAAGTGTGCATAGCGAAAAGAACAAGAAGCTCATTTCAGTTAGAAACAGGTCCTGACTATTTGTCGTCATTCGTACTAAATCAGTTTGGAAATATAATATATGTACAAAGACAACTGCCAAAAAGCTAACTTTTTGACTGTTTTTCATCATGGAATGATAGGTTTTAAAGCCTAGAATCAACATGATAGCTACACATATATAGTAGATTTCCGCAAAAAGAATTTCATTCATAAAACCATTCTACCATGAAAAAAAGATCATATCACCCTTGTTCGGTAAATATGATCTGTTTTTTTAATTAGTCTTCAAATGATAATGGTTTTAAATTCCAAATTTCTTTAGCGTATTCGCTAATTGTACGATCACTAGAGAAATATCCTGATTTGGCAATGTTTACTAACATTGTCTTAGCCCAGCGACTCTTGTCCATGTAACGAGCTTGTACTTTTTCTTGAGCATATACATATGCATCAAAGTCAGCTAATACGAAGAATTCATCGTTACGCATCATTAAGTCGTTGTTGATCAACTTAAATTCGTTTGGATCATTTGACCATGTACAATTTTTAAGTGAATCAATTACCATACGGATATTGTAGCTTGAATTATATAGGTTCCATGCGTTGTATGAGTTTTCATGACGAAGTTCATTGATGTCTTCTACATGTAAACCAAAGATTTCTGCATTTTCGTATCCAACACGCTCAACGATTTCTACGTTAGCACCATCAAGTGTACCAAGAGTGATTGCACCATTCATCATGTACTTCATGTTTCCTGTACCACTTGCTTCTTTACCAGCCGTAGAAATCTGTTCAGAAACATCTGCCGCATTCAATAAGATTTCAGCAATAGATACAGAGTAGTTAGGAATGAAGACAACCTTCATGTATTTAGAAATTTCTGGGTCATTATTAACAACATTGGCAACCATGTTGATCAATTTAATAATTTCCTTCGCTAAATCATAACTTGCTGCTGCTTTTGCAGAATAGAAGAATGTACGAGGGTAAATTCTAAATGAAGGATCCTGTTTCATTCTTAAGTATAAATACATAACGTGGAAGATATTTAATAATTGACGTTTGTATGCGTGAAGACGTTTAGCTTGGCAGTCAAAGATTGAATTCACATCAATATCAATACCTAAGTTTTCTTTTACATAGGCAGCCAAAATCTTTTTACGCTCTAATTTCACATCCATGAATTTAGCTTGTAAAGCCTCATCTTCAACGTGTTCCATTAAATCTTCTAATTTTTCTGGATTTGTCTTGAACTCATCTCCAATTGTTTCTTCTAACAACTGAGTCAATTGAGGGTTTGAGAACAATAACCATCTACGGTGAGTAATACCATTTGTCTTATTATTGAATTTATCTGGATAAATTGTCACAAAATCTTTGAATACATCATTTACTAAGATTTCAGAGTGAAGTTTCGCAACACCGTTTACACTGTGAGAACCAACAACAGCCAAGTTAGCCATGTGAACTTGTCCTTCTTTTAAGATTGAAACATTGTTGAAGATTCCACATAGTCCTCTGTGATCTACGTCATATTTGAAACGACGGTTGATTTCTTCAATGATCATATATAGACGTGGCAACAATGAACGAACCATGTCTTGAGGCCATTTTTCAAGTGCTTCTGCCATAACTGTGTGGTTTGTATACGCAACAGTCTTTGTCACGATATTCCAAGCATCATCCCAGTCATAGAAGTAATCATCTAGTAATACACGCATTAATTCAGGAATAACTAATACAGGGTGTGTATCATTTAACTGAATCGCAACTTTATCACCTAAATTATCTAAGCTTGGGTATACACGTAAGTGTGAACGAATAATTTGATCAATTCCAGCACATACAAAGAAATATTCTTGTGTTAAACGCAAACGTTTTCCTTCGATTGTTGAATCATCAGGATATACATTGGCTGTAATAGCTGTTACTTGATTCAAATATTCATTTAATCCACCTGAGTTTACAGAATCTTCATCAACTTCTGCATCCCATAAGCGAAGTGTATTTGTGGTCGTTGTATGATATCCAACGATTGGTTCATCATAAGGTACAGCACGTACGACAAATTCTGGATGATGTTGAGCATGGAATTTTCCATATCCATCCATGTATCCATCTACGTAACCACCAAATTTAACTTTTACGGCATGCTGAGGTTTCCATACTTCCCAAACATTACCATTCTTTAACCAGCAGTCTGGCAATTCAACCTGTTGGTTGTTTTCAATTTTTTGTTTGAACAAACCATAACGGTAACGAATACAGTTACCATGTCCTGGCAAATCAAGAGATGCTAATGAATCCATGAAACATGCGGCAAGTCTTCCTAAACCACCATTTCCTAATCCTGCATCACTTTCAATGTTTTCCATTTCATTGATGTCCATACCTAAATCTTTTAAACCATCTTTAACAACATCATAGATGTTTAGGTTCATTAGGTTGCTAGTCATTAAACGACCCATCAAGAATTCCATAGAAAAATAATAAAGCTGTTTTGATTCTGTTTTCTTGATCGCATTTTTAGTTTCTCTCCAATGCTCTCCGGCAAAATCACGAATCATGTTACCTAGGACAATATATCTCTCTTCAGGATATGTATCTTCAAAATCACGTCCATAGGCATCAGAAACAGCATCTTTAAAGCTTTCCTTAAAACTATCTTTAGACTCAAATAGATGTGGCATAATCTAAATCTCCTTCCAACACCTTTACATTATACCTTTCTTTCAAGCCATTTTTCAACTTTATCCCACTTTAAAAACATCGAAATCCCAAAAATAGCCAACAGTTTTATGGGTTTTGATGTATTCATCACCCAAAAGGCGACGAATTGAAGCGATATGAACCGTTAAAGTGTTATCCAATATTTCGTGATGATACGCCTGTTCCAAGTAAAAAACCAACGCCGATCTAGATACAGTTTTGTGCGGAACGTCCATCAGTGTTGAAATTATTGTAAAACTTGCCTTAGGAATAAAGATTGGCTTAACAGATACATTGGTGACATGTTAATATATTCGACATTAATGATGTCT
>ENA-OPSF01001976-OPSF01001976.1-human-gut-metagenome-genome-assembly--contig:-NODE-1976-length-14099-cov-68.621547_pt1 | contig 14099 bp, 9 predicted proteins | sample MGYA00241452_ERZ501896 | MGnify/ENA primary metagenome ERZ501896 (study PRJEB25962, sample SAMEA2042111) | human gut metagenome | biome: human gut; feature: human-associated habitat; material: faeces... | reverse complement strand
TGTTGCTCAGGTACTTATAAAATAAGTTAAACTAAAATGCTGCGGAATTAAGGATAAACATTTTCTGAAGCAAATACCGTTTCTGCTGTTGAAGACAACTTATGTATTCTTGCTCATTATCCAATTTTCTCTCAGTGAGTTCAAACATACTACAGATTTGTTGTTGAACAGACATTGGTGGGATCGGGAATCGACTCTTACCTAACGCAGTTTGGTTGATACTTGCTTGTGAAACTGCTTTATTGCAAATAGTTTGAAAATGGTTTATTGCCCAATCAGTACAAAGAAGTAAATGCAAAAAACGAGGTCTAACTATGGTTGTATTGGGTATAATTCGCAATAAATTCATGCCATGATAAAGTCCATAATCTTTGTCAAGATAGGCTGTATTTCCTATATACTGAATACTATTGATATTGCTAAACAGAATATTACCTACGTTTAACCTATAGCTTTCAGGAATACACTCTACATAGCCAATTCGTTGTATATCAATACAATGTTTGCTAATAGTTTCTATGCGAGAAACCTTATAAGGGGTTTGATAACTCACTTGTGTTCCTGAATAGCCACTTTTTATTTGCGCCAAGTCATCCAGTCTATATAAAATCCAATCATTCTCTGATGAAAGCAATTGCTGACTAAGCCCTTTAATTAAGGATTGCAGTTTCTCAATGATTTTGTTTTGGGTAGCGATTCGAGTATCTATACATTCAAATAGTTTTGCTATTTTCTCTTGTTCTTGAATTGAAGGAATATTAAGACAAACTTTACTTAATCCATCTTGACCTATATTAAAGTGCTGTGCTCCGGCTCCTTTTACGATTATCTTTTTTCGTGCAGTTGGTGAAGCCAAAAGATAACGAAAAAACATAGGATAATAGTTACTTTTACTTTTTCCACGAATAACAAAACCACCAAACACTGCGGGTTTGCTATCCAAATAGACATTGGCTTGACCTACATCTTCTAACGTTTCAGAGCTGCGCTGAAATAAGATATCGCCGTAGTTTACACCATAAGTTTCAATATCGCCATCCACAACTTCAACAGAGGCACGGATATTATCATAACAAATGAATTGGTTATTAAGAATATCCATCACCGAAATGAATTTTGTTCCACGCCCAAATCTTTTGGCATCAGGATTCATTCCATTTTTGAAACTCATAAAATCTGTAAGAGGATAGATTTCCCACTCCCCACTAAATTCCGGAAATCTCAAATGGGGAACATTAAGGACTTTATTTTCGTTATTATCTGTCATAATCATTATTCTTTATCGGGATTGATATCAAACGGCAACAATTTGTCGCCATTATTAAACCGGTCGAAATCAGAGATAAACGAACGGTCTTGAATCACTTTATATTTTTCATACTCACCATACGCCTTCTCTCGTGCTTCTTCTTGAGAAACTTTACCAGCTGAATCTTGTACTTGATAGTCCATTGTAGCAAGAAACTGTTCAAGACGCTGCTTCCATTCGGCCATCGTTGTAATGATATGGCGTTGGGCACGCTGCTCTGCAAATTCAAGAAATACGTTAGTTATGCCGTTGAGTTCTGAAACCTCTTTGTCTGACAAGTAGTTCTTTGCCACAATCGTATCAGACTTCTGGACTCTGCCATCGGGAGCTTTCTTCCAAGTGGTCAATCCCATGTGCGGCATTTCCGAGTCGGCACGTTCATATACTATTTCGGCAGCGGTACGATGAGTTACAGCCAAGTGCATCATATTTTGCACCATCTTGAAGAACAATTTGGTACAATCCGATTTCGAATCGTAATCGGCACTGCATTCGGCATAGATGTCTGTTATCTTTTGGTAGTATCTGCGCTCTGATGTGCGTATCTCACGAATACGCTCCAGCAAATCATCAAAATAATCTTTGCCAAAGTGTTTTCCCTGCTTCAAGCGTTCGTCATCAAGGGCATATCCTTTAATAATAAACTCCTTCAATACAGATGTAGCCCAGATACGGAATTGAGTGGCCTGATAGCTATTGACACGATAACCTACCGCAATAATGGCATCCAAATTATAGAACAGAGGTGTACGTTCTACATCCCGTTCTCCCTCTGATTGAACTATCCCAATTTTTCGGATAGTTGCCTCTTTTGTAAGCTCGCCTGTTTCGTAAATCTGACCAAGATGATAGTTGACAGTCCGTACATCCACCCCGAACAAATCGGCCATACGCTTTTGTGACATCCAAAATGTTTCACTGTTGAATATCACTTCTATTCGTGCCTCGCCTTGCGCCGTTTTATACAGCAAAATGTTAGAACTCAACGAATTTTGCATCAATTCGTTTGTCGAAATTGTTCGAGTAAAATAATCGCGAGCTTGTTGTACCAACACTTTTTGGGCATCGGCATTTTCGGCAACAATCATACACGCCATACGCGAAAGACGGAAGATATTGACCTTACGGAATGAGCCGCTTCCAATCCTTACCATATCAACCGCTTGGTTGAAATGGTCGTCTACATTCATTCCTTTTTCACCTGCCACCTTGATAGCCTTGTCTATGACTCTTTGGAATTTCCAATAAGCCGAATAGCCCATAGCAGCGCACAGGTCGCGAGAACGCCAGTATTCGTTTCCGCCCTCATCCTGACGGCGTATATTGTCGAATGATGGACGCATTTCGGGGATGTTGTCTATCTCTGCCATAGTGTAATTATTCAACCAGTCCCAATTCTTTCAAATAGCCTTCTATTTCCTTATCCAGTTCGGCTCGCTTGGCTTCCAATTCCTTTATTTCAGCCATGACTGCTTTGATGTCAATAGGCTCTTCTTCCTCAAAAGTATCGACATAGCGAGGAATATTCAAATTATAGTCATTTTCGGCAACCTCCTGCAACGTAGCAAGATGACTGTACTTTTCAATTTCCTTGCGGTCACGATAGGTTTCTACAATCTTCTGTATATGCTGAGGGCGGAGTTTGTTCTGGGTCTTGACCTTTTCAAACTCTTTGCTGGCATCAATGAACAAGATATTATCGTCTTCCTTACGGCATTTCTTCAATACGAGAATACAGGTCGGAATACTTGTACCATAGAATATATTGGCTGGCAAACCGATAATAGCATCGATATAGTTTTTCTTCTCTATCAGGAAGCGGCGTATAACACCCTCTGCATTCCCTCGAAACAGAACTCCGTGCGGAGCAACGCAAGCCATCGTACCACCTTCATTGAGGTGATGAACCATATGCAGAATAAAAGCATAGTCGGCTGTTTTCTTAGGTGCAAGTCGTCCTGCTTTACTGAAACGGTCGTCGTTGTTGAATTTGTCGGCAGCACTCCATTCGGCAGAGAACGGAGGATTTGCAACCACTGCATCGAACTGCATATCATCGAATGCGTCCCATTCAAGCGTATCGCCATTCTCTATTTTGAAGCTGCTGAATCGGATACCGTGCAGCAACATATTCATTCGGGCAAGGTTGTAAGTAGTCGGATTTTTCTCCTGTCCATAGATATATGCCGCCTTACCGATACTTGCTGCACGGAGCAATAGTGAACCACTACCGCAAGTAGGGTCGTAAACATTACGCAAACGGTTATGCCCAAGAGTAACAATCTCCGCCAATATGCGGCTGACCTCTTGCGGAGTATAGAACTCACCGGCTTTCTTGCCTGCGCCGGCTGCAAACTGGCTAATCATATATTCGTAAGCATCGCCCAAAATATCAATTTCTTGCGAGGCCTCTACACCAAAGTCAATATCGTCCAATGCAAGAAGCACATTGCTGACGAGCGTGTTTTTATCATCTGCTGTTTTTCCCAATTTAGGCGAAGCCAAATCAATGTCCGAGAACAATCCGCCAAAATCCTCTTCACTATCCTGTCCCAAAGTGCTGTCTTCTATACGCTTCAACGAGCGTTCCAACATAGGAAGAACATTTTCTTTCCGCTTGATAGCCTCAATTACGGACGAAAACAAGAACTTCGGTTCAATGAAGTAGCCTATATTTTCCAAGCACTGGTTCTTAACCTCTTCCTGCAATTCCGGTGCATCCGAATCGGTCATTTCCCATAATTCCTTGAATGTAACTTCATCATCATCCAACGCACTGTTAGCGTATGTTTCTATCTTCTCCGACAGGTATTTGTAGAAAATGAATCCCAAGGTAAAATACATAAAATCGCTTGCCGACATATTGCCACGCAAACGGTTTGCGACCTCCCAAAGCTGGTCACGGAGTTTCTGTTGCAGTTCTTCGCTCATATCTTTATTGCTCTATATTATCTTGTTTACATCACTTTCCGGCAATGGTATATTGCTCTCTATTATACTTCTCAGGTCATCTAGCACTTTCCCTTTATATGAGAAATATTTTGCCCCTTGATATGCACCCGATGTATTCCGTTTCTCTTCCGGCATAAACGTACCGACAAAAGGGGACAATTTATAAATACGACCTTCGTATTCAACGGAATCATCGCTTGCCACCTTGACTTCCGTATCCGTAGGAATAAAGGTAACGCATTCCCCTATTTTAATACCGACCATGCTGAATTTGAAACGACCTCGCTTTACGGTTCGCTTCTGCACGACAGGCAATGAATCTTTTTCGTTATGGCAAACCGGTTTATTATCTACATAGACCGTAACAACCGCATCATCAATCATCTTGGCTATGTCATTGAATATATCCAAAGCTATTTGTGGCGGCACATTGAAAAACTCCCGATTCTGACGAATACGCAAATCCGTCAACCGATCAATAGTCTTGTGTACATGCTTTTCAACATCGTTATATTTGACCGTCTGAATGGTTGCATAAATCTCAAAAGGCAACGGAACAGCCGTGTTGTCAAGTTCCTTGGAACGTATATCTACAGGCCGCGCACTTTTACCGATCTTGACCCAATCCTCACGAAAACTTGGATTAGTCAAGATATACACATATCCGGGTTCATTTGTCTTTACCATATCAGTATTTCTTTTAATCCCAACTGAAAGTGCGTATGATATTACGCAATCTGTCTAAAATCCTCGTCAACGCCTTTCTCGTCTTTATCAATCCGAGATGCTTCTCTTTCAATGCTTTTTGTATGATTTCCGGCTGCTCTTTTTGCAGGTAGTCATATTCTTTGAGGAAGTGATTCAATACCGATGACGATATTTCCTCTTCCTCAGCCAATGAGTTGACGGCATTTTCTCGCTCAACGGCAATATAGTGGTTCAACCGTTCTTCCAAATCGCTTGTACCGTCAGCTTTGTCTCGCTGAATCATGAAGTTTTCCTTATCGTCATCCACATTCTTTTGAATGAAACCATCGATAAGTTTGGCTTTGCTGCGCATTTCTGCGTCTTTAATCATCGTATCAATGATATTCTGACGGCGTTCTGCGTAATCGGCACTATATGGGTCAAGTTCTGCAATGAGTTCAAGGATATATGCCACATTGATAATGTCGCTATGTAGGAGTTCAAGGCAGAAATCCACATCACCGAAGTCTCCGTCATCCGGAACATCTGTATCATCATCCGGTTTGGGTGACGGTGCTGGATCAACGAGTGCAAAAGTATCATGGATATCAAGATACTTACTCCTGAAATCCATAAACTGCTGTTCCGTCATGCCGAGATCATCAGCTTCTTCGCTATAATCCTCATATATTTGAATCTCTGCGTGTTTACGGATAATATCACGAAATGCCAAAACAAACTCTTTCTTAGCCGTTTCGCTCTGCAAAAGGTCTATGCAGTTTGTGTCCGGGTATTTCTTCAGAAAATCGGATGCAAGTTCCTTGTATTCCTGTTTGATTTCTTCAAACGGAGGTCGCACTATTTCTTCCGGATTGTTGCTGTTACTGAATAATTTGATAGCAGCATCCACATTGCTCTTCAAATCACGGAAACATACAATCTTTCCGAAGCGTTTCTTTTCGTTCAGCACACGGTTCGTCCGGCTAAATGCCTGCAACAAGCCGTGGTATTCCATGTTCTTATCTACATAGAGCGTATTAAGTTTCTTGCTGTCAAAACCGGTAAGGAACATTCCGACAACAAGGCAAAGATCAAGCGGCTTCATATCGGCTCGCTTCTTTTTCATGCGCAGGTTGATGTCATCGTAATATGCACGGAAGTTCTCAGTCGTAAACGATGTGCCGAACATTTCGTTATAGTCATCCATGATGGCTTGCAGCTCATCGACTTCGCCTGCACTGTCATTCAGATAAGAACCTGTACCCATTCCTGTCAGTTCATCATCCTGACTTCCATTGGCTGCATAGGTAAATACTGCACCTATACGAATCTTAGGATTCAGTTCCTTGAATATCTTGTAATAACGGATAAGCATCGGCACTGACTGCACGGCAAACAGCGCATCGAACTCTCCGTCAAATGTTGACTTATTGAAATTATTAAGGATGAATTGGGCTATTTCCGTCATGCGATTGGTACTGCCGTTCTGCACCTCCTCACTGCCATGATAGTATTCCACAAGAAAACCGAGAACATTCTCATCAGCAATGGCATCCTTAATCAGATAGCGATGCAGGCAGTTGCCGAACACCTCTTTGGTCGTATGACCATCAACTGCATTCTCTGTAAATATTGGAGTTCCGGTAAATCCGAATATCTGGGCATTATCGAAGAATTGCATAATCTTCTTATGACTCTCCCCGAAATGGCTACGATGGCACTCATCGAATATCATCACGATACGAGAATGGCGTATCGAATCTATTTTGCTGCTATACCATGTCTTGCTTACGGCTGCATTGAGTTTCTGAATAGTGGTAATGATAATCTTGGAGTTGCTATGCAGACGTTTTACCAACTCGTCCGTATTGTCCGTACCGTCAACGGCTCCCGGTTCAAAGGCTTCATATTCCGACTGTGTTTGTGTATCAAGGTCATGGCGGTCGACAACGAACATTACCTTATCTACATCATCTAACTCCGAAACGAGTTGCGCAGTTTTGAATGAAGTCAAAGTCTTTCCTGCCCCTGTTGTATGCCAAATATAACCGTTATCATTGGAGTTCTGCACTCGATCCAATATCTTTTCTACTGCATAGAACTGGTATGGGCGCAACACCATCAAGCATTTATCACCTTCATGTAATACGATGTACTTTCCGATAATCTTACCGAGCGTACACTTTTCCAAGAAAAACACAGCAAACTTATCCAGTTCATTGAATGGCAGGTTTGCCGCATCCGTCCAGTTGAATGTAAATTTATATCCGCCATTGGGATTATTGGCGAAATAACGAGTGTTCACACCATTGGAGATGACAAACAACTGAATATAATCGAACAACCCATGAAAGGATGTCTTATGATAGCGTTGAATCTGATTGTATGCCTGTTTGAGTTCTACTCCCCGACGTTTCAATTCAATCTGAACTAAAGGGAGACCATTGATAAGAATCGTCACATCATAGCGACACTTCTTTCGTCCCTCCACCGTAATTTGGCTCGAAACCTGAAATTCGTTCTGACACCATTGGGTACGATTAAGAAACTCTACCCAAATGCGCTGTCCGTTAGCCGTATCAAGAGGATATAGGTCGCGAAGCTTCTTTGCTTTTTCAAAGCGAGTACCACCTTCCAGATAGATTAATATCTTCTCGAACTCTTCATCCGTAAATGAGTTACGGCCAACTTCCGCCAGTTGTTTCTTGTTGTGAATTTCCAACTGCCGCTTGAAATTGGCATAAAGATTATCTTCTTCGGTAATCTGAACATACTCGTAGTCCATTTGCCGAAGTGTGGCTATCAGTCCGGCTTCCAACGCCGCTTCGCTCTGTATTGACATATTCTTGCGCCCTGTTATGGTGTTATTACTTATCTATTCCGGCTTGCAGTATTCTGATACCTAATGCATTTTCTATCTTGCACAAGGTTTCTAATGACAGATTCTCGCGACCTTTCAACACCTTGGAGACATATTGCTGAGTGCAATTCATCTTCTCGGCCAACGCTCGTTGTGTCATACCAAGTTCCTCCATTCGGTTTGACATAGTTGCAGCGATAGCTTGCGAATGACACATCCACTTTTCGTCTTTATTCTCCTCCGTTCCTTCAACCAATCCTAAAACCGTGTCTATCTGTTTTTCAGCCATTGTATACATCAAAAAATACCTTTGCCTTACTCTGTAGGCAAAGGTAGTATAAATAATCGAGATGACACAACTTTCAGGTTGTTGATTGATTTTTTTTGAGCAAAGAATATTCCTATTTAATTGCTGTTATCCTTAAATCATATCTACGGCTACCAGCATCAAGAGCAACATCATACTCTTTCAGTCCTTTTTCAACTGCAATCAGATGTAATTCATCCTTATCCTTTGGGATTATATCTGGACCATAATAAATTGCATTCAAACATCCGACATCTGGAATTGATGCATAATTATTCTCATCCTCTAAGTTATAATACAGCATTCTCCATTCATGTTCATGTTCGTATTCTTTTTGGTCCTTATAAAGATAAGATCGATACCAATATAATTGATTGACTGATATCATGGAAGACAAAAAGTTCAACCAATTTTTATCTCCAACTTGCTTAAAATACTCGTAAGTATGAATATTTCCCTCATCCAATGTAACGTCAGGTCTTAATTCAGTATAAATCACAGGAAAGAGATTTACATCCATTCCCAATGAGTTATATTTAAAAATACATTTTCTAAGATCGTATTCTAATGCAAATCCCTTATACCCATCAGCATATCTATCCCACATATATTTTGACTGTACACTTTCTGTAAAACATGCTATTTTTGCACTATTTCTCGGATTTCTAAAACGCGACTCTTGCTTTTTTATCGCAGACCCAATGTTGTTACAAAAATCCATATATTCATCTGTCAATATTTTATCTATAATTTGTTCATCCGTATATCCACACTCTCTGTAGTAACATATTTGCGTTGCCTTTTCTGCCCTTATATCAGAGGATTTCTGGGTTATATGCGACAATGTTATGCGCAATGCATCCTTTAATGCCTTTTTTAAATCTTCGCGAATTTTGTCTTGATCTATATATAAATATGAATCATACTTATCCGGAAACATTCCTGCATGGCATAATGAAATAGTTCCGGATTTTAATGATTCAATAGTATAACCTTTATCGTCTATTTTACGATATCTAAAAAGTTTTTCTGGAATATTAGGAAGTATCAATTTGTAAATATTACTCCATACATCTGAAGTTGCAGCTTTATCTATATTGAACGGAATATAGGATTGCTCTATAATTTCCTGAAATTGTTTTCTAAAATCTAGCATCTTTAAGTCGTGAATTGTTATATCCTTTTATTTCATTAACTCAATAACATCTTCTGGCAACATTGCATTCCCAGCATCATCTTTCGGAGCACTCTTAAGAAACAGCACCGGAACGATGGTGTAGTTCTTGATAAATAGTAACAAATTAGCTTTACGGAGAAGTTCGCCTGTCAGTTGTTTGCCATTCTCTTGGGTTGTCCATTTGCATTCGTCAACCAGCAGATACTTTTTATCGAGCGATTCTGCCATCACATCAAATTCAACTTGTTCCGGCTTTTTGTCCTCATTGAGAAATGGGTAGCGCCTTGGTTATCGGCATTATGAAGTAACTCATACACAAAATGTGCTTTGTCTTTATAAAGATTCTGGGCGATTTCCAATGCTCCACGATACATAGGATTCTTGAAGATTGTCCAAGCCTCCCGACCTTGTTTACTGAGTACCTTGAAATATAATTCCTCCTCCTGATTCATAACTGCTCCTTGATTTTTCTGATGACGTCTTCCACCTCTTCGGTCATTATTGCACCATTTTCATGATCGCAAGTCGTGAAAAGATTTTCTCCGAGGGTATAACCTATTTCCTCGTAGAATTTTAGTTTACGCTCCCATGAAGCCTTGTATTCCGGAACGACAAGCATTCCCAGATGTTCCCAGATGATTCTATCACCCCATGGGGTTTCAAAGGAAAAGTCGGGAATGCATCGGTGGCCATTTTCTTCCAGTAGTTGCTCGTACTCAAATTCCACCCCAGCATTTACCAATTGGTTTACAATTACAACTTCTGACTTGCTACGCACAAACAGACCTTTCTTGGCTGTTCCATGAATCAGGCCCTCAACATAAGGAATATTAAGACGTTCGGCTCGAACGGAATAGTCAAATAGATTGGTATTTCGTCGCGCGAGCACTGAGGCTTGTGGTTTAGTAAATTCTCTCAACCAACCAATAGAATCTTGAACAAGCAGGACTACACGCTTCTTTGCTCTGGTAAGAGCTGTATATATCAACTCACGACTTAAAATGCGGCCGGTTTTGGGCAATACCACAAAAACCGTATCAAAATCGCTGCCCTGACTTTTATGGATTGTAATAGCGTATGCAAGCTCAATAGCAGCATCCTGGTCTTCCCCTTTATCTCCCCTGAAGCCGAAGGTTTCATGAGGTATGCCAACATACATAACATTGATATGTCCTTTATTTATAGACTTAACAAAGCCTATCTGGCCATTGGAGAGAGGATATTTTTCTTTTGATGGATAGGATTCTCGTAATATATTTTGAAGTTGAATGACTTTATCATTCTTATATATCTTCTGGGTTCCGATTTCCTGATAATCCCCTTTGCGATTGATATTATTTCCAACCCATGACTGAAGATAGGAATTCAGTTGATATGTACCCCATGCGGGATTTATTACTGGAGCAAGAATCTGAAGATTTTCGAGCGCTGCCGGATCTGACTCAAGCGATTTTAAGTCGTCAATACCTATTTTTTGCTTCAAGGATTCTGGCAGTTCGACATCGGAACAAGCGAGTTCCTTGCAAATTGCACCCCTAAGGATTTGAGGCAGATCCTTTTCATCGTTCCAGTAATAAACTGAAAGATCGCCTTTGAGATTCTTGCTTTCGATTTTCCAAAATATTTCATCGGCAAATTTCTCCGGTTTGTTTCCACTGAACCAAGAGGCCAAAGTCAAGACATCTGAATCTCCACTGGCTATTGTGCGCACAACGGTGCGGAGATAGGTAATGGCAGATTTCAGATTGGCGTCCGCGTCATCACAATTAAGATAATGGCATAAATCCGAGAAAGCCCTGCCCGGACCTATCGGAGGTAGCTGATAGGGGTCTCCGATAAGTATTATTCGGTTTATGAACTTCAGGTCAAGCGACATAATAAGCGCATGAAACGTGTCGGTAGTTAGCATCGAACATTCATCAATGATTATATTCTTAGCACGTGAGTATTTGCGCGAGTCTTCAGTTAGACGCGGTTTCATGTTTTCAAAATCGAAGGCGCCGAGACTGGCAAGAAACTGAGCTACGGTTTTTGAACTCACATTTTCGGCCATATTACTGAGCCTTACTCTCGCCTTTCCAGTGGGAGCCAGCAGCAGAACGCCTTCTGCTTTTATCTTGTCAGAACAGAGAAAGGATCTCACTACGGTAGTCTTACCGGTACCTGCGCCTCCCGTGAGAACTGAAAGGCGCTTTTTGTCCATCATTTCAAGAGCTTTGGCCTGCTGCTCAGTAGCCTGTTGACTGCGCTCGTTTGTAGGATCATAATTCTTGTCTGACATAGCGAGGGATAGCCAGTCCTCACCGGTAGGCTTCTTAACATCTCTCTTTGCTCTTTCTCGTAGCACTTTCCGAAGAAACTCCTCCATTTGATAATATTCCTTGAGTTGGATAGCAGTAGGGTTCTCATCAGGAACATAATCGAAGGATACTTCAAAAAACTGGCGATGTGTGAGAAGTATGTTTTTCGGGAGGCGAGCTTTGTCTTCTTCCGTCATTATGTCGCGCAGATAGTCCTCCATCTCTTTTATTGACACAAGGGTATCACCATCTGTTAGAACGGAATAAAGCCTTTCAACGACTAATGATCTAAGGCGTCGAGTATCCAAAATGGACTCCGCTGCGAACGGAGGCACTGGAACATTATCACCCTGAATTGTTGGGTCGGGGAAGGCTCCAAGATCAATTGTACGCGTTGAAACTTTCTCTATAAAATTCCGAGCGCACCATTCGCTGATGAGGTATGGATTGCTTAGTATATCAGACTCTACATCATCTATAAAATGCTCAATAACATCGGATTCAAGTTCAAATCTGGATAAAGTGATAAGACGCTCACGTACATTACTTGTTTGGCCCTCCCAACTTATTCGATACGTAGGAAGAGACGAGTTGTAAACAGCACTATCAACTTTGATTTCCTTATTTAGCAACTTTTCAAAATGCCCCCAGGGATTGTCTTTCGGTCCACATCCTTTTTTTCGCAGGTCGCTTTCAATCAGATTGCCATAATCTATTCCCAGCGCTTTAAGTGCTGAAGCGAATGAAGGGAAGGGAGTGATTTGTTTCTTGACATGCTCAATACGGGCATCAATCCACCTGAGTTGACATTGCCATCCCTCGATTGAGCCAGCCAAGCCATGTCGAATTACTGCCTCCAACGAACGCCGAGCAGCTTCAAGAATCAATAGCATTGAATGATTGCTTATAAAATCACAACCATATGATAGTTCATCAAATATCTTTCCGCTACTGTCAAATTTATCCAGCGATAATTTGATCTCATCAAGAGCCTGTATCTTTGACAGACCCTTCCCTTGGAATATATTCTCATCCAACTCCAGATATTCTTTATAGGGGAGAATGAAGCCGCGAGATTCTTTCAGGTCTGGGCGAATGGAATGAGAGAACATTATCTCCCATAAGGGATATGTATAATCGGCAGTTGTTTCGTAGTCTTGAACACCACAATTTTTTACTATATCCCCCATTCCCACAATCATTCGTAAACCTTCATCGTCAATCGGATTGCCTTTCTTACAATAAAAGACGCATATCGATTCCTCGGTTATCTCTGAGCTGAACCATTTAAGCACATCATACAATCGCTCAGGATTATAAACCCAAGCCGAACCGAAAGGTGCACTTTCGGCAGGGCGAAATTCAGGATGCTCCTTGCTAAGGTCTTTCTGTGCATCCATATTCAAGTAACGGAATGGTATTCCAAGAGCTGAATAAGCTGGTATCATTACTTTTGTAGGTAATAACTTAGAATGTGGATTGTCTGAATTCCAAGCATATATGTGAATAAATTCACGCTCATAAGCCTTGTAATTCATGAATCCCCCATTCTCTCCAGCACAAGCAGGACGTTCTTTTGTAGTTAATTTAGACCAGTCGATTCCACACGACAACTGCTCACAATCTACTTTTGAGTTGACAATATTAGGTAGTTGTTTACAGAATGTATTACAACGAGGATTTGCACATACATGCGAATTCCAACCATTGTCGTGCCAAGGTACTCGAACAGATATATGTTTCATTTTTTTAATCTTTTTACAATGTTAAATTATTGTTATGCAAAATCATTATTACAATTATAAACTCATCTAACTGAAACTACTCCATCTTACATCGCTCATCCAACACTCCGGCAAACATATCCATCTCTCTCTTGGAAATCCCCAATCGTGTTGCCAATTCTCGCCATCCTTTTATAGCTTCAGTTACCTCAACAACAATCTTTTCTGCTGTTGTACGGTTTAGCATATAGTCTTCGCAAGCATCCAGCAAAATACCCAGTTCTGCCTTATTGGAGGTTGATGAGACAAGCAGACTCTGATACTCATTCAAAGTAGGGTTCATGTCATATGCAGGAGAAAGCGTCCAACCTTTTGCAGTCAAAAGAAAACCATGATTACGGAAATGATCATCGCTATTACCAATGCAGATATTGAAAGCCACACGGCGATAGAGTTCCTGCAGATTCTCTTCCACATTCGTGCAGTTCTGGATTATGAAATCGACTATATCCAGATAACCATGCCCTGTAGTTGCATTGTCACCGTCATTGAGTCCCAATAAAGTCATTGCAGAAGCAAAGTGAATCCGTTTCCCCTCTTGGGTTCTGTCGAAGCGTTGAGAAAGCAACGTGTGATATTTCTTTCCTGTTGCCAGCACTTTGGTCTTTGCGGCATTTATACCGGCTTTTGCAGCAAGAAGGTGACTGAAATGCTCCCAAAGTCCGGCATCATAATCATCCTTGCGAGAAGGGAACTTGGCTATATAAAGCGTTTTATCCGTGT
>ENA-OPSF01001974-OPSF01001974.1-human-gut-metagenome-genome-assembly--contig:-NODE-1974-length-14108-cov-3.557248_pt1 | contig 14108 bp, 8 predicted proteins | sample MGYA00241452_ERZ501896 | MGnify/ENA primary metagenome ERZ501896 (study PRJEB25962, sample SAMEA2042111) | human gut metagenome | biome: human gut; feature: human-associated habitat; material: faeces... | reverse complement strand
ATGTTATATGTGGGGGACGGCAGGTATTCTGTATAACCGGGCTTATGTGCCCGATTCGGTAGCCCTGTCCTGGGATTGCCTTTGGAATAAAAAGTATGCCGGAAAGATCCTGATGAAGGACAGGGAGCTGCTTGGCATTGATGAAGAGAAGGTTCTCTATGAAGTAAGGAACGCAGCCGCAGATCTGGCAAAATCCATCAACGGCTGATTATAATCCATCAAAGAAAATAAAACAAGTGCCGATTACAGGGCGGCGGGAAAGCAGCACCCCGGTCTTTTATGGCCGGGCGGCTGAGCCGGACAAGAGAAGGAAAATGGATGTTTCCGGTGCTGGGACCTGGTCGTGTGAAGGAGGAAAAATATGAGCGACATTATGACACCCATTCCTTTTGGAAAACTGATGAACTGGATTCTTGAAGAGCATAAGAAGGGCTCCATTTTCGGAATTAAAAAGCCCTTTGCCGCTGATCCAAAGAAGATGAGCACTATTTTCGGAAGAGGTCTTGAAACTCCCTTCGGACCTGCAGCAGGTCCCCATACGCAGCTTACACAGAATATTGTGGCATCCTATGTGGCCGCCAGCCGCTTCTTTGAGTTAAAGACCGTGCAGAAATTAGACGGCGAGGATCTTCCCGTATCCAAACCCTGTATCAAGGCAGATGATGAGTGCTATAACTGTGAGTGGTCTACAGAGCTCTATGTGCCTCAGGCATATGATGAGTATATCAAGGCGTGGTTCGCCTGCAAGGTGCTGGCAAGGGAGTACGGCCTTGGCTCTATGGACGGGTTCCAGTTTAATATGTCTGTGGGATATGACTTAGAGGGCATTAAGACAGAGAAAATCGACCGTTTTATCGAAGGCATGAAGGATGCTTCTGAGGCTCCGATTTTTGCAGAATGCCGCCAGTGGCTCTTAGACAATCGGGATCGCTTTGAAAACCTGACCAAGGAAGATGTAGAGGGAATCTCTCCAAATGTGTGCAACTGCATTACCCTTTCTACCCTTCACGGATGTCCTCCACAGGAAATCGAGCGCATTGCCAGATATCTGATCGAGGAAAAGCACGTACATACCTTTATCAAATGCAACCCTACGCTTCTTGGATATGAATATGCAAGACGCATTATGGATGAGATGGGTTATGATTATGTAGCCTTCGGTGATTTCCATTTCAAGGATGACCTTCAGTATGAGGATGCAGTTCCCATGTTAAAGAGATTGCAGGCTCTGGCAGATGAGAAGGGACTGGAATTCGGCGTAAAGATCACCAACACCTTCCCGGTAGATGTAAAGCAGAACGAGCTTCCAAGCGAAGAGATGTATATGTCCGGAAAATCTCTTTATGCCCTGTCTCTGTCCGTAGCATTAAAGCTGGCAGATGACTTTGGCGGAAAGCTTCGGATTTCCTATTCCGGCGGTGCGGATTACTTTAATATTGAAAAGATCGTGGATGCGGGTATCTGGCCTGTAACCATGGCAACCACCATGTTAAAGCCCGGAGGCTATCAGAGACTGGAGCAGATCGGAAGAATCTTTGAGGCAAAGCAGGCTCCTGTATTTGAGGGCGTGGATGCCGCAAAGGTAAGAGTTCTGGTAGAGGGTGCAAGAACCGATAAGCATCATGTAAAGGCTGTAAAGCCTCTTCCGTCCAGAAAGGTAAACAGTCCGGTTCCGCTGGTAGACTGCTTTATTGCACCCTGTCAGGAGGGCTGTCCCATCCATCAGGATATTACCCGGTATCTGCAGCTGGCAGGAGAGGGCAAGCATGAGGAAGCGCTGAAGGTTATCTTAAATAGGAATCCTCTTCCTTTTATCACAGGTACGATCTGTGCTCATAACTGTATGAGCAAATGTACCAGAAACTTCTATGAGACAGCTGTCAATATCCGCAGAACCAAGTTAGAGTGCGCCGAGGGCGGCTATGAGGCAGTGATGAAAGAGCTTAAGGCTCCGGCTGTTTCTTCTGATAAGAAGGCGGCTGTAGTAGGAGGAGGCCCTGCAGGTCTGGCAGCAGCGTTCTTCTTAGCCAAGGGCGGAATGAAGGTAACTGTATTTGAAAAGGAAGAGAAAATGGGCGGTGTTGTCCGCAACGTAATCCCGGGCTTCCGTATTCCTGACAGCGCCATTGACAATGATGTAGAGATCGTTAAGGCTATGGGAGCAGAGCTGGTAACCGGAAGGGAGATCCAGTCTGTTGAAGAGTTTAAGAAGGATTACGACTATGTGGTTCTGGCTCTGGGAGCTTCTGAGCCGGGCGTACTGAAGTTAGAGGCAGGCGAGCCGGTTAATGCCCTTGAATTTTTAGCACAGTTTAAGGCAACCGACGGAAAGGTTGACCTGGGCAAAAACGTAGTAGTGATCGGCGGCGGAAATACAGCTATGGATACAGCAAGAGCTGCAAAGCGCAACGCAGGCGTTGAAAAGGTTTCTCTGGTATACAGAAGAACCAGACGCTATATGCCTGCGGATGAGGAAGAGCTGGTAATGGCAATCGAGGACGGCGTAGAGTTTGCAGAGCTTCTCTCTCCGGTCCGTCAGGAAAACGGTGTACTCATCTGTAAAAAGATGGTTCTGGGCGATATTGATGCCAGCGGCCGCAGAGGCGTTGTTGAGACAGATGAGATCGTAGAGGTTCCGGCAGATACTGTAATCGCAGCAGTAGGCGAGAAGGTTCCTTCCGGCTTCTATGAAGCAAACGGTATTGCCCTGGATTCCAGAAAGCGTCCTCAGGTAAATCAGGATACACTGGAAACCTCCCTTAAGGGCGTGTATGCAGTGGGAGACGGCCTCTTCGGACCTGCTACTGTAGTAGAAGGCATCCGGGACGGAAAGAAGGCTGCAGAGGCTATTATCGGAAGAGATCTTTCCGAGGATATCTTTAAGATGTCTGATGAAGAGGTTATCACGTACCGTAAGGGAAATCTGGCAGAAGAGGATGAAAGCAGAACAGACAGCGGAAGATGCCTTTCCTGCAACAGCTACTGTGAGAACTGTATGGAGGTCTGCCCCAACCGTGCAAATATTGCCCTTGTAGTTCCGGGCATGGAGAAGCATCAGATTATCCATGTGGACTATATGTGTAACGAGTGCGGAAACTGCCGCAGCTTCTGTCCATGGGACAGCGCTCCATATCTTGACAAGTTTACTCTCTTTGCAAATGAGGCCGACATGGCAGACAGCACCAATCAGGGCTTTGCTGTGTTAGATGCTGAAAAGGGAGCATGTAAGGTACGGCTTCAGGGAAATGAGTTTGCTTACCAGACCGGAACAGCAGATGAGAGAGTTCCTGAGGGAATTGCAAAGATCATTGAAACTGTAATCCGGGATTACAGCTATCTGATTCTGTAATTCGTGATATTTGGGAAAAAGGACAGAGCTTCGATGTAAAGCTGAAAGCAGGCCCGGAGGGGAGGAGGATTTCCCTCCGGGCCTGATACACAAGACGTTTGTTAAAAAAGTAACGTTATATTCGAGAGGATATAACGAAAGAAAGGAGAAGCCATGGCAAGGGAAAGGACATTAAAGGCAGTGTATACATTTCACACTACAACAGAAGCCATGAAAATGGAGCAGTGCGCCAGGGAGCATGGGATTCCCGGCCGTCTGATCCCTGTTCCCCGGCAGATCAGCGCAGGCTGCGGGATGGCATGGGCGGCTCCGGCTGAAGCAAAAGCAAGAACAGATGAAGAAATTCGTTTGTCAGATGTAGAAGTGGAGGGAGTTTATGAGCTCTTATTGTAAAGTATGGATTAATGGCCAGGAAGTGGAAGCGGATGAAGAGCGGAAGCTGATGGACGTATTAAGAAATGATCTTCGTTTGAAATCTGTAAAGGACGGCTGCTCTGAGGGCGCCTGCGGTACCTGTACTGTTTTGATTGACGGAAAAGCTACCAAGTCCTGCGTACAGAAGATGGGCCGTCTGGCAGGTAAGCACATTTTAACGGTAGAGGGTTTAAGCCAGAGAGAAAAGGATGTGTATGTATATGCCTTTGGAGAAACGGGAGCGGTTCAGTGCGGTTTCTGTATTCCGGGAATGGTGATCTGCGCCAAAGGGCTTCTGGATGTAAATCCCGATCCCAGCCGTGTGGAGATTGCCTATGCGATCCGCAATAACTACTGCCGGTGTACCGGATATAAAAAGATTATAGATGCGATCCAGTTGGCAGCTAAGATGCTGCGGGAGGATATCGCTCCGGCGGAGCAGGAGAAGATGATCAGGGTGGGAAGCAGGGTCCACCGGATCGATGCTGAGGGAAAGGTACTGGGAACAGGAAAATATGTAGATGATCTGGATAAGGTGGATTTTCCGGAAATGATCTACGGAAGTGCTGTACGCTCCAAATATCCCAGAGCCATTGTAAAGGCTATTCATACGGAGAAGGCAAAAGCCCTTCCCGGCGTTGTCTGCGTGCTGACAGCTGATGACGTTCCCGGAAAGAACAAGGTAGGTCACTTAAAGCAGGACTGGGATACCATGATCGCAGTGGGAGATACCACACGGTATCTGGGAGACGCAATCTGCCTCGTAGCGGCTGAGACACCGGAGATTCTGGAGCAGGCAAAGGCTCTGGTAGAGGTGGAGTATGAGAAGTTAAAACCTGTGACCTGTCCGGCAGAGGCTATGGAAGAGGGAGCTCCCCTTGTACATTCCACAGGAAATATTTTAAGCCATGAGCATCTGGTGAGGGGAAATGCAGATGAAGTGATTGCTGCATCCAAATACAAAGTAACCCGCCATTATGAGACTCCCTGGACAGAGCATGCATTTTTGGAGCCTGAATGTGCAGTTTCCATGCCATTTGACGGCGGCGTGCTGATTTATTCTACCGATCAGGGTACCTACGATACCCGTCATGAAACTTCTATCCTTTTGGGCCTTCCTCCGGAAAAGGTAATCGTAGAAAATATGCTGGTAGGCGGCGGCTTCGGCGGCAAGGAGGACGTAACGGTTCAGCATCAGGCAGCGCTGATTGCCTATATTACAAAGAGGGCCGTTAAGGTAAAGCTGACCCGTAAGGAAAGTATTCTGGTGCATCCAAAGCGTCATCCCATGAGCATTGACCTGACAACTGCCTGTGATGAAAACGGCCGTCTTACAGCTATGAGGGCTGTGGTAGTGGCTGATACGGGAGCTTACGCATCTCTTGGAGGGCCGGTGCTCCAGAGAGCCTGTACCCATGCAGCAGGACCGTATAATTATCAGGTGATCGACATTGACGGAAAGGCAGTTTACACCAACAATCCGCCTGCGGGAGCTTTCAGAGGCTTTGGCGTGACACAGACCTGTTTTGCAACGGAGATGAATATCAATCTTCTGGCAGAGATGTGCGGTATGGATCCCTGGCAGTTCCGTTACCTGAATGCAATCCGTCCGGGACAGGTGCTGCCGAATGGACAGATTGCAGATCCTTCTACCGGTCTGGCAGAGACCCTGGAGGCAGTAAAGGATATTTACTACAGCCATCCTTATGTGGGAATCGGCTGTGCCATGAAGAATGCCGGCGTAGGAGTGGGACTTCCGGATACAGGCCGTGTACGTCTGATCGTAGAGGGCGGAAAGGTTCATATCCATTCTGGCGCCTCCTGTATCGGACAGGGCGTTGGAACGGTTCTGGTACAGATGCTGGCAGAAAGTGCAGGCATCAGTATGGATGAGATTGAGTATCACCGTCCAAATACCTCCATGGCTCCTGATTCGGGAACTACCTCAGGTTCCAGACAGACACTGGTAACAGGAGAAGCCTGCAGAAGGGCTGCCAAGGATTTAAGAAGGGCTCTTTTTGAGGCAACCGGACGCAGTTATGAAGCAACGGAGATGCCAAGCGCATACCTGTCCAATGTAATGGTGGCAAAGGAAAGCCCGGAGACGGCGGCTGTCACCTTTACGGCTGAAGAAGTGGCTCTGTTAAATGGAAAAGAATTCTACGGCGAATATCTGGCAAAGACAGATAAGATGGGCGCTGATGTAGAGTATCCGGTATCCCATGTGGCTTACGGCTATGCGACCCAGCTGTGCATCTTAAAAGAGGACGGAACCATTGAAAAAATGGTGGGCGCCCATGATGTGGGAAAAGTTGTAAATCCAAAGAGTGCAGAGGGGCAGGTAGAAGGCGGAATCGTTATGGGCTGCGGCTATGCGCTGACAGAGCAGTATCCCTTAAAAGACTGCGTACCTACAGCCAAGTATGGAACTCTGGGACTGTTCCGTGCAGATAAGGCTCCTGAGGTAGAGTCTATAATTGTTGAAAAACCGGGAGTGGATGTAGCCTTCGGAGCCATCGGTATCGGTGAGATTACCTCTATTCCTACAGCTCCCGCAGTGGCAGGCGCTTACTATAAGTGGAATCAGATTTTTGAGACAGAACTGCCCCTTAAGAATACGCCATATGCAAAAAAGAAGTGAAATCCTGCAATATGATGCAGATAAATGATGTGAATATGTGATGATAGGAAAACCGCCCCGGTCTTGCTGTCGGATGAATGATCCGTCAAAGACCGGGGCGGTTTTCGGCTGTGGTTTATTTCTTTTTCAGAGGCGGTTCGTCCTCACGGAGCTGATCTGCAATTTTTTCGATCAGGCGCATTTTCAGATATACATCAAAGGACAGTTCGCATATAAAGGAAAAAAGACGCAGATACTCCTGTTCTCCTTCCCTGGCGGGACAGTCCTTAAAGGTGTCCATAGCACGGGAAAATTTGGCGGAAACATCTGCCTTTAAGTGCTCCATCTCACGCTCCTCCAAAGAAAAGACCTCACGGTAAATATCTTCCAGAGAAAGCCCGGAGGACTGGCTTCCGGAAGAAAAATGTCTGGACGTAATGGGGCCGAAAAAGGTTTCGATATCATGGAAGGACAGAAGACTTTTAAAATAGTAGATAAAGATCAGCATCAGCATATGATCTCTGGAATATTTTTTCTTTACCGGAGGAGGCAGAAGGTTGTTTTTGGCGTAATTGTTGATCATGGTCTTTGTTAAGACCTTGTCCTCTTCATAGCGCTTGGAGTCCTTTAAATGCTCCTCCATAAAGGTAGTTACCTGATCCATATACAGGTCAATGTTCGGAATTTCCTCAGGCGTTACATGAGTCTGGGAGTTTAGAAATTCCATAAGGCCTGAGAGCTGTTCAGCGTTCGATTTCATCTATATTCACCTCGGTTTGACACATGATGTTGTATTGCTGTATCTATTATATAGTATTAAAAACCAGATGGCAAGAGGAATCGCGAAAGGACTTTTCCTGGGTCATCACTTATGCTATACTGTTTGGAGGCGAAAATGACAGAAATAAAAAGGCGGTACATTTATGAGTATTTATGATACATTAAATCCCATGCAGAAGGAGGCAGTGCTTCACACCGAAGGTCCTCTCCTTATTCTGGCGGGAGCCGGATCGGGGAAGACCCGGGTACTGACCCACCGGATTGCATACCTGATCGAGGAAAAAGAGGTCAATCCCTGGAATATCCTGGCTATTACCTTTACGAATAAGGCAGCGGGAGAGATGCGGGAGCGAGTGGATTCTCTGGTGGGCTTTGGAGCGGAAAACATCTGGGTCAGCACCTTTCATTCTACCTGTGTGAGGATTCTGCGGCGCTATATTGAACATCTGGGATATACCACCAGCTTTTCCATCTATGACAGCGACGACCAGAAGACGCTGATGAAGCAGGTGTTTAAGACGCTGGATATTGATACAAAGCAGTATAAGGAACGTTCGGTACTGGGAATTATTTCCTCTGTCAAGGATAAGCTGATCTCTCCGGAGGAATTTCTTCTGAATGCAGGACAGGATTTCCGCCAGAAAAAGGTAGGGGAGATCTACAGGGAATATCAGAATCAGCTGAAAAAGAACAATGCTCTGGATTTTGATGATCTGATTGTAAAAACAGTGGAGTTATTTCAAAATGACAGCCAGATTCTGGATTACTACCAGGAACGGTTCCGATATATTATGGTAGATGAGTATCAGGATACCAATACGGCTCAGTTTAAGCTGATCAGCCTTCTGGCATCCAAATATGGGAATCTGTGTGTGGTAGGTGATGATGACCAGTCCATTTACCGGTTCAGAGGGGCGGATATTGAAAATATTTTAAGCTTTGAGCAGACATTTCCCGGCGCCAGAGTGATTAAGCTGGAGCAGAATTACCGGTCTACCCAGAATATTCTGGATGCGGCTAACGGTGTGATCCGCCACAACAGAGGAAGAAAGGAAAAATCCCTGTGGACAGCCAACGGAACAGGAGATGAGATCCTGTTTAAACAGTTTGATGATGCAAGGGATGAGGCGGATTATATTGCCCGTCAGATCAGAGACAGTGAGTTTTCCTATCAGGATCAGGCGGTACTTTACCGTACCAATGCCCAGTCCCGTCTGTTAGAGGAGCGGTGTATTTTTTACAATGTGCCATACCGGCTGGTGGGAGGCGTGAATTTCTACCAGAGAAAGGAAATCAAGGATATTCTGGCTTATTTAAAGACGGTTGCCAATGGTGTAGACGATCTTTCCGTTCTGAGAATTATTAATGTGCCGAAGAGAGGAATTGGAGCAACATCCATGGGAAGGGTGACGATGTTTGCCTCAGAACATAGCATGAGCCTTTACAGTGCTCTTAGGGAAGCGAGAATGGTGCCTGGGCTTGGAAAAGCAGTTGAGAAAATCGGTCGTTTTATTTCTCAGATGGAGTGCTTTCGGGCAATGGCCCAGTCGGAAGAATATTCCATTCAGGATCTGATTGAGGCGATTCTGGAGGAAACGGGATATGAGGAGGAGCTGAAGGCAGAGGGTGAGATTGAAGCGGAGACCCGTATGGAAAATATCCAGGAGCTGATCAATAAGGCAGCCGCCTATGAGGAGGATTCACAGCATCCTTCTCTGGATGAATTTTTAGAGCAGGTAGCTCTGGTGGCTGACATTGATAATGTAGATTCCTCAGAAGACAGGGTAACGCTTATGACCCTTCACAGCGCCAAGGGACTGGAGTTTCCCAAAGTATATCTGGCAGGTATGGAGGACGGACTGTTTCCGGGAATGATGGCCGTTTCTTCGGATGACCCCACGGATATGGAGGAAGAGCGGAGGCTGTGCTATGTGGGGATTACCAGAGCCAAAAAGGAGCTTGTGATTACTGCGGCCAGAAAGCGGATGACCCACGGAGAAACGCGCTACTGTAAACCCAGCCGTTTTGTGGAGGAAATCCCGGCAGAGCTTCTTAAGGAGGAGAGGCTGGAGCCGGTGCTTGGAAGTGCGAGAGGGGCAGATAGTTTTGGCGGAGCGTCAGGACGATTTGGAGCTGGAGAAGAGGGACTTCCCTGGAATCAGCCGGGAAGCGGCACGGTAAGCACCTTTGGAAAGGGGTACAATGCCTATGCTTCAAAAACGACAGGTTTTGGAACGGCAAATGCGGGCTTTAAAGGTGGTAAAGGCGGCCTTGGCAGCGGTCAGAGCTTTGGGACGAACCCCGGCTTTGGAAAGTCATTTACAGTTCAAAAGGCAGCGTCACTGGATTATAAAGAGGGCGACCGGGTTCACCACGACCGTTTCGGAGACGGCACAGTAAAGGAAATTGTGGACGGAGCCAGAGATTACGAGGTGACAGTAGAATTTGATACAGGTGGTCAGAGAAAAATGATGGCCTGCTTTGCAAAGCTGAAAAAAATATAAATGTTCAGATATCTGGCAGAAAATTGGAAAAACTGAAAAGAAATGGGATAGTAAAAACAATGATTCCATGCTATAATAAGTTATAGCGAAGCGCCGGGCAGCTAAAATGGGGTTGCGTGCGGATGAACCGTTCTAAATCCCGGCTTCCCGTTATTGCAAGAAAGGACGGATATGCCATGAATCGTTTTGACAGAGACAGACTGGATGCCATGGGAAAAGAAGCATTAAGCCGTGTAGAGGAGCTGATGAATACCAGCCGGATCAACGAACTGATGCACAAAAGAGAAGAGGATGAAAAAAAGAGAAACTGCATTCTCTGGATTCTGGCTATTATCGGAGCTGTAGCTGCCGTAGCCGGTATTGCCTATGCCGTATACCGTTTCTTTACACCTGATTATCTGGAAGATTTTGAGGATGATTTCGACGACGATTTCGACGATGATTTCTTCGAGGATGAGGAGTCTGTAAAGAAGGCAGAGGAAAAGAAGGAAGAAAAAGAAGAGGATCAGGAAGCATAATTATCCTCCAAACAGCGCGTAACAGCCGGGAACAAAAGGCGAAAAGAGCCGGATCCGTTTCCGGCTGTTTCTTTGAAACAGACATAAGAAGTAAGGAGTAAACGTATTGAAAAAGGGAGATATCTGCGAAGCAGTTGTAGAAAAAATTGATTTTCCAAATAAAGGGATTCTTCATGTGGATGGAGAGCGGGTCATTGTAAAGAATGCAGTTCCCGGTCAGAAGGTTCGTTTTGTGATCAATAAAAAAAGAAAGGGAAAGTGTGAAGGCCGCCTGTTGGAGGTGGTGGAGCACTCACCGATTGAGCAGCCGGATAGGGCCTGTCCCCATGGCGGCATCTGCGGCGGCTGCCTGTATCAGGGGCTTCCCTATGAGGAGCAGCTAAAGATTAAGGCAGAGCAGGTAAAGGGGCTGATTGATGAGGTCTGTGATTCCTACGAATTTCAGGGAATTAAGGGAAGTCCCATATACGAAGGCTACCGCAACAAGATGGAATTTTCCTTTGGGGATGAGTATAAGGATGGGCCTCTGGCTCTTGGAATGCACCGCAGAGGAAGCTTTTATGATATTGTGACTACACCAGAGTGTCGAATCGTACATCCTGATTTCTGCCAGATTCTGGAGGCGACTCTGGAATATTTTTCCAGTCGAAAGATCGGATATTACAGAAAGCTGCAGCATACAGGCTATCTGCGTCATCTGCTGGTGCGCAGGGCTGTAAAAACAGGAGAAATCCTTACCGCTCTTGTAACCTCAGGCCAGACAGAGGTTTTTGCCGGGGATACTCAGGGAGACGGACGGGCTCAGGAGCAGGAACTGTTAAAAGGATGGATGGAGGCGCTTAAGGAACTGCCTTTAGAGGGAAGCTTTGCAGGGATTCTCCATATCCGCAATGACAGTCTGGCAGATGTGGTTCAGAGCGATGAAACACAGGTACTTTATGGAAAGGACTATTTTTATGAGGAGCTTTTGGGCCTTACCTTCCGCATCAGCCCCTTTTCCTTCTTCCAGACCAACTCACTGGGGGCCGAGGTTCTCTATGAAACAGCCAGAAGCTACATAGGAGAGACAAAGGACAAGGTAGTATTTGACCTCTACAGCGGAACCGGAACCATCGCCCAGATCCTTGCACCGGTCGCAAAAGAAGTGATCGGCGTGGAAATCGTGGAAGAAGCTGTTACAGCTGCAAAAGAGAACGCAGAGGCAAACGGCCTTACCAACTGCAGTTTCCTCGCCGGAGACGTGCTGAAGGTGATCGATGAAATCGAAGAAAAACCGGACTTCATCGTTCTTGATCCACCGCGCGAAGGAATCCATCCGAAGGCTCTGCCGAAGATAGTTGATTTATATAGGTGTGAAAAAATGCTTTACATCTCCTGCAAGCCGACTTCTCTTGCGCGGGATCTGGTAGAGTTTGCAAAATATGGATACCGTGTAGAAAAAGTCTGCTGTGTTGATATGTTTCCGGGAACGGTGCATGTGGAGACGGTTTGCCTTTTGGGTAGGGAAATAGTCAACGATAAGAACGTTGAGTATGCTCATGTTGATTATGAACCAAAAGATGCAGAGTATCTGAAAAGTGCAAAGGGTTCAGCGTCATACAGAGAAATTAAAGAGTGGATTAAGGAACAACATGATGTTTCTGTATCAAATCTATACATTGCTCAAGTAAAAGATAAATTAGGTTTTGAGAAGCGTGAAAATTACAATAAAGGTGCTGACGGTCATAGAGTACCGAACTGTCCAGCTGAGAAAGAAAAATTGATTCTGGAAGCATTTAAGCATTTTAGAATGATATAAGAAAAAATCAGAATGAGAGAAAGTGGAGAACATCTGCTTTCTCTTTTTTTTGATGCTTTGAAAAAAATTTTTTGAGCTGGATGCGTTGATAGACAACACGTTTAAAGAAAACAGATAAAAGTTGGGTAGGAAAACCTTGAAATTAACATTGAAGATTGTTAAAATAAGATAAAACAAAGTAAATACAGGTAAAAATGGAGGTTATAGAGATGGCAGGTACAGCAGGAATTCCTTTAGGAGAACGTAAGTATTTAACAATAAATGATACATCAGCATATATGGGATTTGGTGTCACAAAGCTGAAAAACATTATCAAGGGTGGGGAATTTAAGGAGTATATCACAGTTGGTAAATCAAATAAAGTTATGATTGACCGTGCAGCGTTTGAAAAATGGGTTGTTGAGAAAGGTCACATTTAAAAATACATAAAAAAATAGCAACTGTGAGTGGCATCACTGTTGCTATCAAGGAAGTTACCAAGAACTTCTTTCATTTATTATTTATGCTCATATATTAGCATATTTTCTTGGTGACTTCAAGAGAAAACATAGAAACATTCATGAAAACATGAAATCATGAGAAAGGACGTGTTAATATATGACATACGAAAATTTAATTTTAGAAGCAACAGATGATATTTTGGATAATTTTGTAGGTACATCGTTTGTGCCGAGTGTGGTTTCAGAGGACGTTATTAACGCTTGCAATAATGAAATCATTATGGAAAATACAGTTCGTAATCATACAGGATTTACAAAGTATAAACAATTAACAACATTAACAACAGTACAGGTTGCAAGGATTTTGTTGAAGTTGGAAGAAGTAAAACAGATTGATACAGGAACTGACGAACACAACAATGATAAATTGTTATTAGGTGTGTATCAGAAAAGTGGTAAGGACAGAGGAACATATATCACGCGTAATACAGAGCTGAGAGCTTTGGCACGTGGTTATAAACCGTCAATGACTACAAAAGAATTTAATGAAGTGTGTAGTATGTTACATGATACTGCACCGATTGTTGAACGTTGTGAAGACAAAAATCTTGTTGCTGTTAATAATGGTATTTTTCATTATGATACGAAAGTGTTGGAATCATTTACACCAGATTTGGTATTTTTATCTAAATGCCCTGTTGATTATAATCATGCTGCTCAGAATATTGTGATTCATAATGATGAAGACGGTACAGACTGGGATATCGAGAGCTGGATGATTGATATGTTTGATAATGATACAGAAGTATCGGAATGCTGTTGGGAGACAATCGGAGCTTGTATTAGACCATTACAAGGATGGGATAAATGTGCATTTTTCTATGGAGAAGCCGGAAATGGTGGTAAAGGTACGATTTGTTCTTTGATTCGTAATTTGCTGGGTAGCGGTGCTGTTTCATTGCCTTTATCGGATATGGACAAGCGTTTTAGATTGGAACCTGTATTACACGCAACAGCGATTATTACGGACGAAAACAAGGTCAACGAGTATCTGGATGATGTGAGTAATCTTAAAGCGTTGATTACTAATGATGTATTATCAATCGAAGCAAAATTCCAGATGCCTGTAAGTTTTAGATACAAAGGATTCATGGTTCAGTGTTTGAACGGTATGCCGAAAGTAAGAGATAAATCTGATTCATTTTACAGAAGACAGTTGTTCTTGCCATTCTTTAAATGTTTTACAGGCAAAGAACGTAAGTATATCAAAAATGATTATCTGAAGCGTAAAGAGGTTCTTGAATATGTATTATACAGAGTATTGAACATGAACTATACAACATTGAGCGAACCTACAAAGGCTAAAGAGTTGTTAAGAGAATACAAAGAATTCAATGACCCGATTAGACGTTTCTTGGCTGAAATGTTACCAGAATTGAAATTGAATAGAATTCCAATGACAATGCTGTATGATTTTTACAATGCTTGGTATTGTAAGCAGAACAATAATAAGCCAGATGGAACAAATCAGAATACTTTTACTAGACAGGTAAAAGAAGTCATTAGTGATTATACAGCAGATTCAGGATTTGTGTTTGCAAATGATACAAAGATTAATTTTGATAAAGACAATTTGGAACCATTGTTAAAAGATTATAAATTGTATAACTGGATTGATGGAAGAT
>ENA-OPSF01001962-OPSF01001962.1-human-gut-metagenome-genome-assembly--contig:-NODE-1962-length-14178-cov-5.398853_pt1 | contig 14178 bp, 11 predicted proteins | sample MGYA00241452_ERZ501896 | MGnify/ENA primary metagenome ERZ501896 (study PRJEB25962, sample SAMEA2042111) | human gut metagenome | biome: human gut; feature: human-associated habitat; material: faeces... | reverse complement strand
TGACTATTTATGCTGTAATGAACGGATATATCGAAGCCGACCGCATCTAATTCACCACAGAGGATACAGAATTTTTAGAATCCTATTATACCTCTGTGTCCTCAGTGTCCTCTGTGGTGAATCAAATCCTAATAAATGAGGATTGCCTGCCAACTATATTTGCCGTTACTTTGCACCGGACAAATAAACTGCAAATGAAGACAAAGATTATGATGCTTGCCCTCACCCTCCTGACGTCAGGAACTGTATGGGGCGAAGATTTCCCAAAAGATTCACTGAAAGTAGTGGATATGGAAGAGGTGGTAGTAATAGCCACTCCGAAAGAGAATCGCAAACTACGTGAATTGCCTATAGCCGCCACCGTATTATCACAGGAGAATATGCGTGCCAATCAGGTTCATTCCGTGAAGAACCTTACAGGTATTGTTCCCAACCTGTTCATCCCTGATTATGGCTCGAAATTAACGACTTCCATCTATATTCGTGGAATCGGTTCACGTATCAACACACCGTCCGTAGGACTTTATGTAGACAATATACCTTATATAGACAAGTCAGCCTTCGACTTCAGCTATGCCGACGTAGAGCGCATCGACGTGCTACGCGGTCCGCAGGGCACGCTCTACGGGCGCAATGCCATGGGCGGATTGATTAAGGTGCACACCAAATCGCCCTTCTCCTACCAGGGGACGGACTTCCGCATGGGGGCAGGTACGTACAATGCCTATAATACCTCGCTGACCCACTATCACCGCCTTTCGGAACGGTTCGCCTTTTCCACCGGAGGTTTTTACGATTATCAAGGAGGATTCTTCCGCAACACGGTGAGGGACGAGAAAGCGGACAAGGGGCAATCGGCAGGCGGACGCATCCGCGCCATCTACCTCCCCTCGGACAACTGGAAGGTGGACCTAAACATCAACTACGAATACAGCGACCAGGGTGGCTACCCGTATTTCTACCAAGGCAGCCTGGCCCCCGAAGCACAGAGCGAGCCGCTGAAGCCCTACATCGGAAAAATCTCCAATAACGCCCGTAGCAACTACTACCGCAACCTGCTGAACACGGGTCTGAACCTGGAATACCAGGCACAGCACTTCACGTTGAGCATGGTCACCGGCTACCAGTTTCTAAAGGACTGCATGGACATAGACCAAGACTTCACCGCCAACGACATCTATACCCTGCAACAGAAACAACGCTCCCACGCACTGAGCGAGGAAATCATCTTGAAGAGTAAAAGCGGCAGCCGCTGGCAATGGACCACCGGCGCCTTCGGCTTCTACCAATGGCTGAATACGGAAGCTCCCGTCACTTTCAAGGAAGCCGGAATGGGGATGCTGAACCAGATGTTGGGCAGTGTCATCCCATCGCAAATACAAGTAGAGATGGGACCATCCATGAGTATGAATATCCTGCCCTCACTGGGCATCAGCAGCCGGACCATGCCCATCGGGGGCAGTTTCGACACTCCGCTGCTGAATGGGGCACTCTTTCATCAATCCACCTTCAGAGATTTATTCGGACTGAAAGGAGTGTCGTTCACTGCCGGGTTACGCCTGGATTATGAGCGTATGAAGATGGATTACAACTCCGGCACCAGCCTGGACTACAAGGTGGGCATCAAGGGAGAAATGAAGCGGGGCGACGTCGTCATCCGCGAAATGGAGATGATGCCGGAGACGGCACTGACAGTAGAGTCGCGCTACCAAGGAAACATTGATAAGGATTATCTTCAGCTGTTGCCCAAGTTTGCTTTGCAGTATGACTTTGCGCGAAACAGAGGGAATGTGTATGCAACGGTCAGCAAAGGTTACCGTTCGGGAGGTTACAATGTGCAGATGTTCTCCGACCTGCTGCAATCCAGTTTGAAGAATGACATGATGCGGCAAAGCAAAGAGGCGATTATGCCCAACGTGCCGGATGCCTACAAAGAGCTGGTGGGCAAATACTTCCCCGATGCGGGAGAGAATCCGGATGCAAAATCCGCCACCGTCTACAAGCCCGAACAGACCTGGAACTACGAAATAGGAACACACTTGAATCTGCTGGACGGACGTCTGCATGCCGACGCCGCCATCTTCTGGCTGGAAACCCGCGACCAGCAGATTTCACGCTTCGCCCCAAGCGGACTGGGACGCGAAACGGCAAATGCCGGCAAAAGCCGCAGCCAGGGGGCAGAGGTTGCCTTGACGGCTGCCGTTGCTACGGACTTCACGCTGAATGCAAGTTATGGTTATACCTATGCCACCTTTAAGGATTACATCACCAACGAGAAAGTGAATGGGGAGCTTCAGGAAATCAGCTACAACGGCAAGTACGTACCCTTTGTTCCCAAGCATACCATGAACGTGGGCGGTCAGTACATCTTCCGCATCCGTCCGGGGCACTGGCTGGACCGCATCCAGCTGAATGCCAACTACACCGGTGCCGGACGCATCTACTGGACCGAAGAGAACAGCGTAAGCCAAGCCTTCTACGGCACGCTGAACGGACGCATCAGTTTCCAGAAAGGACATGGGCAGATTGATTTCTGGGTGCGCAATGCACTGGACAAAGAGTATGCTTCGTTCTATTTTGAGAGTATGGGGAACGGATTTATGCAGAAAGGACGGCCTGTGCAGGCGGGAATAGAGTTGAGGTGCAGGTTCTGATTGGAGAGCTTTGTCCCTCCGAAAGTAAAGGAAAATAGAAACGGTCGTTCGGGTACTTACACATTGCATACCCGAACGACCGTTTCTATGTTTCTATCTGACAGAGGAGAAGTTATCCTCTATGTACCCAGTTTTCAATTTCAATATTAGGTATTCTTTCCAGATGTTTCTTGTTTTCAGTAACCATTATCATTTGGTTAGCCACCGCTGTACATCCTATAAATAAGTCCAAATCCTCAATGGGAGTTTCTTGACTATATAAGGCAGCCTTACTCCGGGCATAACAACATAAAGCCGAGGACAAAGGTATTACCTTGATATCTTGGCAGAAATCAGTAACAAGCTGCAAGTTTCTCTCCACATTATTACTTCGCTCTGCACCGAACAACAACTCTGCTACCGTAACCTCCGAAATGCAACAATGTTCCCAGCCCACCTTTTCAATATGTTCGTCTACTCCAAATTTCTGACGCATGAAGTGAACACAAATATTAGATCAAGCAAATATCGTTTCATTCGTCAAAGGGGCTAAAGTTTTCTTTTTTTCGAGAAAGGCGTGATGCATATATATCATCATTGATTTCATCAGAATCACGATTGTCCTTCCAACTACCGGCATACTTTGCAAGCATACGCTTAGTCAGCAATTTGCTATCTGCCGCTGTCGGAATGGAATGACTATTCTTATTCAAAACCTCCTTCATATATTTTCTGAGGCTCTCCAATGCAGTACTGCTATTGATATTGACTATCTCACGAATCAACTCCAATTTTCCGGCTTCCAACTCCAAACTACTCATAATCAATTCCTCCTTTTAAAAGTTCAACTACAAAGTTACAAAGCTTTTTTATTCATTGATAGCTCCGCAATGTGGGCAGACTCCCTTCTCCCTCAGTTTCTGCCCGCATCTGCCGCAACGATAGCGTGAAGCCAGCAGCGAAATGCGAAGCCTTTTGAGGAATACCCATACAAAAGCGGTCAAAAACAAGTATCCGACGTAGATAGATGTAGTCAGGATAAAGAAAAAATAACAGAAGATGCAGCAGGAGGCCAGCCCCAACAGATAGAATACGGCCGCCGCCGGACTTAACTGGCGAAACAAATCGTCGAGTACCGCCAGCAACACCACTATAAACAGCCAGATACCCATCAGAAAAGCAGAAAGCACAAGCGGTACCTTGAACGGCGACAAGGTAGGATTAAAATAGAAGTGTTGCCACGTCTCCGGCGCAAACACTTGTATAGATTCGTAAATAGTGGCACAGAACGCCATCAGCAGACATAGCAACAACGGATAGAGACTGTCTATATCATTAAAGTACACCATCCTCAACTGCTTGCGCCGAAAAGCCCTGAACAGCCAGACTGCCACAAACAAGGCAAAAATAATGATAAAATAAGAGGCATGGGTATCACTGAACAAGTAGATGGCCTGCGAAATGCTGTCTGTAGGAACAAAGGCATGCATCATTTCGGACTCCCGCAACCAGCCCTGCACTTCCTGCGAATGGGCAAGCTTCACCCATACACTATCCACACTGTCGGCAGGATGGATGGCGAACTCGGCAACCACCACGCGGTCTCCCCGATAAAGCATATTATAGCAGTCCTTCACGGGCAGACAAGCCAAATTCACAGAATCTGCCAGCACTTCCAGATTGGTATTCCAAGTATAATGCCGCTCAAAAAGATAGGCCAGCGAATCACGCGTCTCCTTAGACAGATGTTCATCTTCAAGATTAGGACGGGAATAATGGCAGGAAACTAAAGCAATGAAGCATGAAAAATAAAGAATGCAGAATAGGAGGGAACGCAGTGAACGCAAAGGATGTTTGTCCCTGCCCGCTTCCCGGTACCGGTCATTTGCCAGCCTTTCATTATGTGCCCGTTCCTCACTCCTCATTTTCAAGTCTTTATTAGTAATTCCTCATTCTTCGTCCTTCATTAAAGCGGCTCTTCATGAGCAATGACTTTCATCTGGCAATTCTTGCAATCAAACGACAAGCGGAAACACTTGCCGTCCGTCCCAACCAAATAATAAGGTTCCCTATAGGGAGAATGTCCTTTCTGATAGGTGGGACACCATCCCATACTGAAACGCAGGCAATGTTTGCAGAACATGAGTACAGCATCCGGAACCGCTTGTGCCTCGTAAGCAGGTGCTATGGACGACAACCCGTGCTCACGGTAGAAACTCCGGGCAGCACCGTTCATCACATTACCCAGATAGGTCAGCGAAGTAGCCGGGAAAGCATGGCTGGTCGGTTTCCAAACAGCCAGCTCACGACGATAAGTAACACGCCGAGCCGCAATCAGCTTATCTATCACCTGCCGGCGCCAGTCCGCCACCGCAGAAGCAGGAAGGAACCAGTTAGCAGAAAGATTGAGCCTGATGCCCGAAGCATCTTCAGACAAATATCCTGCTATCTCAAAAGGAGTATTCCCCAACTTACCCAGCTGATTACGCAGATTATCCACCTGCGGTGTACGTGCCAACTCTTTCGGATAAGGGAAAGAGAGCGTCACGCGGTTATCATCCTCGTCCGCAGCCGTCAGGCTAAACCCGAAAGAAGTATCTGACAACTCCCAACAAACACCGATTTTACGTTCGGAGGATTTGCGGGTAAGAATACGTTCAAACTCCTGGTCGAAGTTACGATAAAGTCGGGTACGGGGTTTGATACGAGGCACTTCCCCTGCCGGATAGAGTTTGTTACCATCCACCCGGTTGATGCGGAAACCTTGCAAACGTCCCTGCTCATCAAGAAAACAGACACCGTCTCCGTTGTGGAAAGGCTTTACGCCTGCCACCGTGAGATATCCCCCGCGCTGTTCCTTCAAAGTGCCCATCTCCTCTCCCAAAGATTTGGGCGTATCGAACGAAGTGATCTCCCCTCCCCTTCCTTGCAGGAAATAATGGGTGAAACCGCGGCTGAAACTCTTGTCCAACTGTGGCTGGAAATCGAAACGGCAGGGGGTGCCCGAAGAAGCACGGGCATATTCCTTGCGACGGGCAAAAATGGCATCGAGCTTCCTACGGTAAGCCGCCGTCACATTCTTCACATAGGTCACATCCTTCAAGCGGCCTTCTATCTTCAGCGAAGTGGCTCCGGCATCCAGCAGTTCTTCCAACACCTCGCTTTGGTTGAGGTCCTTCAAAGAAAGCAGATGCTTATTACGCACAATGGTCTTGCCATCGGCATCTACCAGACTGAAGGGTAAACGGCAGAATTGCGCACATTCCCCCCGGTTGGCACTCCGTCCGAAACAAGCCTGGCTGACATAGCACTGCCCGCTATAACTGACGCAAAGAGCCCCGTGTACAAAGACTTCGAGCGGCACGTCGGGACACGCCTCATGGATACCGCGTATCTCCTGCAAAGAAAGTTCGCGTGCCAACACCACCTGACGGAAACCGGCATCGGCAAGGAAACGTACTTTCTCCGGCGTACGGTTATCCATCTGCGTACTGCCATGCAACGGAATGGGCGGCAAATTCAACCGCGTAATCCCCATATCCTGTACAATCAGTGCATCCACACCGATGCGGTACAGCTCCCAAATCATCCTCTCCGTCTCTTTCAGCTCTTCTTCTTTCAGAATGGTATTGACCGTCACATAGATACGGGCATTATACAGATGGGCATGCTCCACCAAAGCGGCAATATCCTCCAAAGAGTTGACAGCAGCCGCACGCGCACCGAACTTGGGTGCACCGATGTATACCGCATCTGCCCCATGATTCACTGCTTCTATGCCACACTCCAAATTCTTGGCAGGAGCCAGCAGCTCTATTTTACGTTGCTTTATCATCGTTTAGTTACGAGTAACTCACCCTATTTCATTAATATTATACGGCGTCTCCTGATATACAAAATAATTCAGCCAATTGGAGAACAACAGATTGGCATGGGCACGCCAACGCACCAGCACTCCTTTGTCCGGGTCATCGTCCACATAGTAGTTACGGGGTATCTCAATGGGCAGGCCCTTATTCAAGTCACGGCGATACTCTGTATCCAATGTCAGCGGGGAGTATTCCGAATGGCCGGTCACGAAGAACTCACGCCCTCCACGGGCCACCGCCATATATACACCAGCATCCTCCGACTCGGAAAGCAGCGTCAATTCCGGAACCTTCTGTATATCTTCCCGGCGCACTTCCGTGTGGCGGCTATGCGGCACATAGAACATATCATCAAATCCACGGAAAATGGGATGCAACGGTTGCAAGGTACGATGTTCAAAGATACCGAACATCTTCTTATCCAGTGCATACTTCGGCACTCCATAATGATGATAGAGCCCTGCCTGCGCCGCCCAGCAGATGTAGAGCGTAGAGGTGACATGCGTACGCGCCCAGTCGAAGATTTCAGTAATCTCATCCCAATAAGTCACCTCCTCAAAATCCATCTGCTCTACTGGAGCACCGGTGATAATCATGCCATCGTACTTTTCACCGCGCATCTTGTCGAAATCCGTATAGAATGTTTTCATGTGTTCTATCGGAGTGTTCTTGGAAGTATGGCTTTTTATCTTCATGAACGAGATTTCCACCTGAAGCGGAGTATTGGAAAGCAGACGCACCAGGTCCGTTTCCGTTGTAATCTTTAGCGGCATCAAGTTCAGAATCACGATACGCAGCGGACGGATATCCTGCTGGGTTGCCCGGGAATTGTCAATGACAAAAATATTCTCCTCTTTCAGCAACTCGATAGCGGGTAGTTTATCGGGTAAATTTAAAGGCATGAGTTTATATCTATGGTTTAACTTATTACTGTCTACGATTTTAGCGTGTAAAGTTAGGCAAAAAATCAGAGTGTGATAAATAAATTATAAAAGTTTTATCGATTTATCCCTCTTCATTTAACACGTTTAATTACATTTGTACCCGAAACCTATTAAAAGTTATTAAAAATAAGATTAAAAAGCACTGCGGCATCAAGCGTGATACTGATAATTAGCATCCAAAAGCGTAAAAGACTTTTCCATACCGGTTATAGCTCTGCTAAATCCACATTTTTAAGACAAGGTTCATTGAGTATAATTGGGAAAGCGGAAAAACCGTTGCCCCACAATAATAATACAATGAAAAAACTTATTCTTGCAAGAGGAGTCTTGGCTGCCTCTTTATTCTGCTGCATGTCCTTAGGGAATACAGCTTGTGTGAACCGGATTGACGAAGAATCAGAAGCGGAAATCGAGGAAGGGACGACACCTATCACGTTCTCTATCAAAATGGAAAAGGCCAGTACCAAGGTCACAAACACCGCCTTTGAAAAAGGAGACAGAATGGGCTTGTTTGCAACCACTTCCTCCGGCTCCATCAAGGGAAAACGGTATATTGACAATCTGGCCCTGGAATATACGGAAGGCTCCACACTAGTTCCCAAAAAGACAGTATTCTATCCGGAAGGAGATGTGTCACTGGACTTTATCAGTTACCACCCTTACCAAACCGAAGGGGTAGCTGCCGGTACACCCGTTCTTCCCGTATCTGTGCAGATAGACCAGAGCAATGAGAAAAACCGCGCACAAAGTGACTTCTTGGTAGCTAAAGCGCAAGGAATCACCAGTAAAACCAAATCTGTAACCCTGGAGTTCCAACACAAGCTGTCCAAACTGGCAATCTCTCTGACACCCGACGCAAGCAACTCTGCCAATGATTTGCTGAAAGCCAATCCGCGTATCATCGCAACCGGGCTCAAGACCTCGGCCGATTATAATCTGGAAGACGGGACTTTCAGTAATCTTACGGGGACACAAGACATCATAGCCTCCGGCGAATGGAGCGTCAAAGACAACAAACTTACCGGCAAGGAATTCATCATCATACCCCAAACGATAAATGATGGCAAGCAATCCTTCATTATGGAGTGGAGCGGACGTATATACAGTTGTGCAATACCCGAAGTGGAAATGAGTAGCAGCACGCAATGTATCATTAACATATCAGCCATGCAGAGCAACAGCAACGTACTGAGCAGTTTTGCCGGAAAAATCAAGGAATGGAGCAGCCTCCCTCCCATCGACACCGACAATATGGAAGATTACACTGCCATACATATCTCCGCTCTCTCCTTTTCTCTTTCAAATGTGTACAGAATTTATCACGAAGGGATACCCATTGCAGAAGTCTGCAAGGAATATCTCAAATCAGCGTCATTGACTTCCAGAGCCGTTATAGCCTATCCCATAGGCGAAAATGAAAAGACCGACCTGAGCAATGGAGTCATCCTACAGCTTGCAGACCGTAAAGACACCATCTGCGGAGGAAGAATAAGCTGGAATACAGACGACTATGGATTTACCTACACTAAAGGGGAATATACCGGCATAGACAAGCTCTATATAGACAATAACCATAAGCTACTTCTGGATAAACCGGAAAACGCCATCAAAGTGAATGTGGCATGCTACACCCTTCGAGACATCAGAAAAGGAGTGTCTACCGAATACCCCATTGTCAAGATTGGAGCCCAATACTGGATGGGTAAAGAGCTCCATGCCACCACCTACCGTGACGGAGCTCCCTTGAAAAAACAGAGTGACTTGGGAACAGACAAAGCCGGATATTACAAGCCGGACAAATATGACATTTATTTTTACAATGGAGAATCCATACTGGCAGGAGAGCTGGCTCCCGAGGGCTGGAAAATTCCATCGGATGCAGACTGGGAACAGCTGAAAAACTACACCGGCAACGATGCCTCCATACTAAAAGCAGGAGAATGGCAGGCAATGGTATCCGGTGAAGTTGCCCCCGTCAACAACCATACCCGGTTCAATGCTTTCCCGGTAGGAATGTGGTACAACAAAGGACACAACAGCCCCAATAAAATGACCGCCTTTTGGAGTTGGGATCATACAAAGCATACCCTTTCGGAAAGCACCATTTATTTTCTCGGCGAAAGCGACGAGTTTGTATCAAGCGCTGCCCATGTCACCGGCAAGCCCTACTATAAAGCTCTTTCCATCCGCTGTATAAAAGAATAGCCGGCAATTTCGGCATTTCTCATTTCTTTTTTGTATTTTTGTTCCCAATGTGCAAGATTTTTGCCAATCGGACAAAGATAACGAAAGAGAAATGAGAGTAATCGACCTGATAAACAGTAACGAAAAAACAGCTTTTTCCTTTGAAATATTGCCACCACTGAAAGGTACGGGCATCGAAAAGCTGTATCAAACCATAGATACGTTACGGGAATTCGACCCCAAATACATCAACATCACCACGCACCGCAGCGAGTACGTGTACAAAGACCTCGGCAACGGATTGTTCCAGCGAAACCGCCTGCGCCGCCGCCCCGGCACCGTAGCCGTAGCTGCTGCCATCCAGAACAAGTACAACATCACCATGGTGCCGCACATCCTTTGCAGCGGCTTCACCCGCGAGGAGACGGAGTACGTGCTGCTCGACCTGCAATTCCTCGGCATCACCGACCTGCTGGTGCTTCGTGGCGACAAGGCAAAGCACGAATCCTCTTTTATCCCCGTGGGCAACGGTTACCACCACGCCGTCGAACTACAAGAGCAAATCAACAACTTCAATAAAGGTATTTTTGTGGACGGCTCCGAGATGAAAGTTACCAATACCCCGTTTTCATACGGTGTGGCGTGCTATCCGGAAAAGCATGAAGAAGCCCCCAACATGGATACAGACATCTACTGGCTGAAGAAAAAAATGGAAATGGGTGCAGAGTATGCCGTGACCCAGCTCTTCTACGACAACCGGAAATATTTCGACTTCGTGGAACGTGCCCGTCAAGCCGGTGTCACCATCCCGATTATCCCGGGCATCAAGCCCTTCAAGAAGCTGTCACAACTCAGCATAATACCCAAGACGTTCAAGGTAGACTTGCCCGAGGAACTGACCCAAGAGGTTCTGAAGTGCAACACCGATGCGGAAGCTCAGCAAGTGGGTATCGAATGGTGCGTGCAGCAGTGCAAAGAGCTGATAGCCCATGGCGTCCCAAGCCTCCACTTCTACTCGGTAGGAGCCACAGACAGCATCAGGGAAGTAGCCAAACAAATCTACTAAACAATAGATAATCGATAGTTGACAATTGACAACTGGCAGTGTCACAAGTAATAACTTATAACTAATTAACCCGTGTTCAGTTTCAAGGACATAATAGGCCAAGAGGCAGCCAAACAAAGGCTGATACAAGAAGTGCAGGAAGGACGTATTCCCCACGCACAACTTTTCTGTGGCCCTGCCGGAGTAGGAAAACTCCCATTGGCACTTGCCTATGCCCGCTACATCTGCTGTCCCAACCGGACGGAAACCGATGCCTGCGGTACTTGTCCCTCCTGCGTGAAATGGAACAAGTTGGTGCACCCGGACGTACACTTCGTATACCCTATCGTCAAGAGTGCCAAAGGGAAAAAGGAAGTCTGCGACGACTATATCGCCAACTGGCGGCACCTGCTGCTGAACAGCCCCTACTTCGGACTGAACCATTGGCTGAACGAGATGGATGCCGAAAACGGACAAGCCATCATCTATGCCAAGGAAAGCGACGAGATAACCCGCAAGCTGAGTCTGAAATCCAGTGAAGGAGGTTACAAAGTCACCATCGTATGGCTACCCGAAAAGCTGCATGAAGTATGCGCCAACAAGCTGCTGAAACTGCTGGAAGAGCCACCCGAGAAAACGATATTCCTCCTCATCTCCGAAGCTCCGGAAATGATACTGCCCACCATCCTCAGCCGCACGCAGCGCTTCAACATTCCCAAGATTGAAGAAGCCGACATAGCCGAAGCCCTGCAGCAGAAGTACGGAGTGCAGCCCCGCGACAGCGAGACGATAGCCCATCTGGCAAACGGAGACTTCATCAAAGCATTGGAGACCATCCATCTGAACGAAGAGAACGAACTGTTCTTCAACCTCTTTGTCAGCCTGATGCGACTCTCCTACCAGCGCAAGATACGGGAAATGAAACAATGGAGCGAGCAGCTTGCTGCCATGGGACGCGAACGGCAGAAGAACTTCCTGGACTACTGCCAGCGCATGACCCGCGAGAACTTCATCTACAACCTGCACCGCAAGGAGATGAACTACATGACGCTGCCCGAACAGAACTTCGCCACCCGTTTCGCCCCCTTTGTCAACGAACGGAACGTCATGGGTATCATGGACGAACTAAGTGAAGCGCAACGCCACATCGAGCAGAACGTAAACGCCCGCATGGTGTTTTTCGACTTCTCTCTCAAAATGATTGTTTTATTGAAACAATGAAAAGTGGCAAAATAATGAAATGCAAAGTATCAAATCGTAAATAGTAAATAGTCAAATAGTAAATAGTCAAATAGTAAATAGTCAAATAGTAAATAAATAGATGATGGAATTTAAACTACATAACGGAAGCGGAGGTCTCTGCTGCAAGAGTTGCGGCAGGCAGGACAAGCAACTGAACACCTACGACTGGCTGGCAGACATTCCGGGCAATGCCGATGAGAGCGAGCTGGTAGAGGTTCAGTTCAAGAATACCCGCAAGGGATATTTCCGCAACAGCAACAAGATACCTCTGGAGAAAGGCGACATCGTAGCCGTAGAAGCCACCCCCGGACATGATATCGGTGTGGTGACCCTGACCGGACGTCTCGTGCCGCTGCAAATGAAGAAAGCCAATATCAAGTCTGAGGCAGACATCAAACGCATCTACCGCAAGGCGAAGCCTGTGGATATGGAGAAGTACAACGAGGCAAAAGCCCGTGAACACTCCACCATGATACGCTCGCGTCAGATAGCCCTGGACCTCAACCTCAACATGAAGATTGGAGACGTGGAATATCAGGGAGACGGCAACAAGGCCATCTTCTACTACATAGCCGACGAACGGGTGGACTTCCGCCAGCTCATCAAGGTACTTGCCGACGCTTTCCGCGTGCGTATCGAGATGAAACAGATTGGTGCCCGCCAGGAAGCCGGACGCATCGGCGGTATCGGTCCCTGCGGACGCGAGCTGTGCTGCGCCACCTGGATGACCTCCTTCGTATCGGTATCCACCAGCGCGGCGCGCTTCCAGGACATTTCACTGAATCCGCAGAAGCTTGCCGGACAATGCGCCAAACTGAAGTGCTGCCTCAACTACGAAGTAGACTGCTACGTGGAAGCACAGAAACGCCTGCCCTCACGCGAGATTACCTTAGAGACCAAAGACGGTGAGTTCTTCTTCTTCAAAGCCGACATTCTGAGCAACCAGATAACCTACTCAAGCGACAAGAACATCCCCGCCAACCTGGTGACCATCAGCGGCAGACGCGCCTTCGAGATTATCGGTTTGAACAGACGTGGCATCAAGCCCGACAGCCTGATAGAAGAAACCCATCGTTCCGAACCCAAAAAGCCGGTGGACTTGCTGGAACAAGAGAGTCTCACTCGCTTTGACCGCAACCGGAAAGGCAAGAGTGGCAGTGACGGCAACGGTGGCGAGAACAGCAACAACAAGAGAAAGAAAAAGAGTGGAAACGGTCGTCCGCAAGGAGGTGAGCAGCAGGGTGCTCCGCAATCCAACAACCAGAGAGAACAATCCAGGCAAGACCGGCAACCGAGACAGAAACAAGACCGGCAAGCACCCAAACAAGGTGAACAGCAACAAGGCGAACGTCAACAACGGAACAATAACAACCGTCGTCCGCCCCGTAACAATAAGCCCAAACCTCAAGGTGAAAGACCTGCCCAAAATGACAAACCAGCTCAAGAATAGGAATCTCTGCCTGAAAGGTATCATACTACTGTTTGTCGCAAGCCTGCTGAGCGCTTGCGACAAACAGACTGTATACCATTCCTTCCAATCCCTTCCCACCGAAGGCTGGCTGCGCGAAGACACGCTCTCTTTCGACGTGAAGGTCACCGACTCACTGACCTACTACAAACTGTCTTTGGAAGTTCGTAACCGAAGCAACTACCCCTATCAGAATCTACCTCTATCCATCTGCTACACCACCGCAGATTCCATTCCGTCACCCACGGACACCATACAGCTAATCCTCGCGGACAAAGAAGGAATCTGGAAAGGTGACGGCTGGGGAGGTCTCTATCAGACTGCCGTCTCCGCAGGAAGCGTTCGAATCGGCAAACCCGGCACCTACCTCTTTAAAGTGGCCTATACGCTACCGGACGAAAGGCTGCAAGGAATCAATGACATCGGCATCAAACTGAAGAGATAGGAACTCCCTATTGTTCTTTATTACCTTCTTCTAACAACCACCTCAGTCTCCCACTCACGTCTCCTTGAAGCGGAAACGGGCGGGGTATCATAACTTGCCCTCTTACCTCATAGCGTAACGTCTTTTACGCCAGGATGTAACGACCGTTACACCAGCATGTAAAGGGCGTTACAATATAGCGTAAAAGTCGTTACGATACAGCGTAAAGGACGTTACAATGCGGTGTAACGGCCGTTACATTACGATGTAAACAATGTGTAAATGCAATGTAATGATAATCAAGTCCATTCGTATTGTCTTTTCCTGATTTAGCTAGACGCTTTTTCTTTTTATAACCGATATCAGTAG
>ENA-OPSF01001957-OPSF01001957.1-human-gut-metagenome-genome-assembly--contig:-NODE-1957-length-14222-cov-4.029505_pt1 | contig 14222 bp, 9 predicted proteins | sample MGYA00241452_ERZ501896 | MGnify/ENA primary metagenome ERZ501896 (study PRJEB25962, sample SAMEA2042111) | human gut metagenome | biome: human gut; feature: human-associated habitat; material: faeces... | reverse complement strand
GAGAGCGTGGCTTCCTGGGCCTTCCGATTCGCAGGTACTTTCCCCGATGTGCTGACCGTACTGAGCGGAATGACGTACATGGAGCATCTGCAAGACAACCTGCGTACCTTCTCCCCGCTTGTTCCATGTACGGAAGAGGAGTTTACCCTACTGGAAGATACCGCCCAGCGAATGCTGCAATACCCCACCGTGCCGTGCAACGACTGCAAATACTGTATGCCGTGCCCCTATGGGCTGGATATTCCAGCCATCCTGCTGCACTACAACCGCTGCATCAACGAGGGCAACGTGCCGCAGAACAGCCAAGACGAGAATTACCGCGAGGCACGCCGCGCCTTCCTGATAGGCTATGACCGCAGTGTTCCCCGTCTCCGCCAAGCCAACCGTTGCACCGGTTGCGGCCAATGCAACCCGCACTGTCCGCAAGGCATCGACATCCCGGCGAAACTGCAGGAAATAGACCGGTTTGTGGAAGCACTGAAGCAGGAAACCCTTTAACGGAGTTATCTTCCACATCCGTTTTCATTTCGAGGATTACCAATCATATACAGATTCTTCTTTTTGTATAACTTTGCAGAAAGAACCATAGATAAACGATGAATAAAAAGATTTTAACGGCTATTTTAATAAGTATTGCCCTGCCAGGGGGCATGCTGTCCGCACCTGCCGACAGCCTCCGGCTGAAAAGCTACAAGCTTGATGAAGTCGTGGTGACCGGGACAAGAAATGAAACAGACATCCGCCACCTGCCAATGACCATCTCCGTAGTGGGCCGCCAGCAACTGGAACAGACCTACCAGCCCTCCATCCTGCCTGCACTGACCGAGCAGGTGCCCGGACTTTTCACCACAAGCCGCGGCATCATGGGCTACGGCGTATCCACGGGAGCCGCAGGAGGCATGAGCCTGCGCGGCATAGGCGCCGGGGTGAATGCCGCCGGAGGACCTACAACCAGCCTGCTGGTGCTGATAGACGGACACCCGCAATACATGGGCTTGATGGGGCATCCCATCGCCGACGCCTACCAGAGCATGATGGCCGAACGGGTGGAAGTGCTGCGCGGTCCCGCCTCCGTCCTCTACGGGTCCAATGCAATGGGCGGGGTTATCAACATCGTCACCCGCAAGATGCAGGAGGACGGGGTGAAAACCAATGCGCAGATAGGATACGGTTCCTACAATACCCTGCAGACGGAAGTCTCCAACCGCGTGAGGAAAGGGCGTTTCAGCAGCGTGGTGACCGGCTCGTACAACCGTACCGACGGACACCGTGACGACATGGAGTTTGAGCAGTATGGCGGCTATGCCAAACTGGGATACGACTTCAGCGACACCTGGAAGCTGTGGGGCGACGTGAACATCACCCGCTTCAACGCCTCCAATCCCGGCGAAGCCGACAATCCGTATATAGACAACGACTCGCGCATCACACGCGGCATGACCTCCTTCGCACTGGAAAATCGTTACGACTGTACTTCCGGCGCCGTGAGCTTCTTCTATAACTGGGGCCGGCACAGAATTAATGACGGCTACCATCCCGGAGGAGAGCCCCAGAAGTCGCACTTCAACTCCAAGGACCGGATGCTGGGCATATCGTGGTATCAAAGCGCCACGCTCTTCACCGGCAACCGCCTGACCGTAGGTTTCGATTACCAGCACTTCGGCGGAGAGTCCTGGAACAAGGTTGTCGCCATCGACGAGGCAAAACCCGGACAGCAGATTGGTGACCGCATCCCCGGCGTGGACAAGCAGATGGATGAATTTGCAGGCTATGTGGATTTCAGGCAGGACATCAACAGTTGGCTTTCACTGGACGCCGGTGTCCGCATAGACCACCATTCGCACGTAGGCACGGAATGGATTCCCCAAGGGGGACTGGCTTTCCATCTGCCGCGGCAGGCAGAACTGAAAGCAATGGTGAGCAAAGGATTCCGTAACCCCACCATCCGGGAGATGTACATGTTCCCTCCACAGAACCCCGATTTGAAAGCGGAGAGCCTGATGAACTATGAACTCTCCTTTACGGGGCAGCTTTTGGGAGGGCCCATGTCCTATGGGGTGAACCTCTACTACATCAACGGGGACAACATCATCATGACGGACCCTGCCCTGCGCAAGAACGTCAACTCCGGCGAGATAGAGAACTGGGGTGTGGAAACCAACCTCGGATACCGCATCAACCGCCACTGGCAGATGAATGCCAATTATAGCTGGCTGCACATGGAGAATCCGGTACTGGCGGCTCCCGAGCACAAACTCTATGCCGGTGCGGACTTTACGCAAGGACGTTGGGGCCTATCTACCGGTATACAATACGTGAAGGGTCTCCATACCTCGGTCACCCCGGGTAAGGAGAAGCAGGAAAGCTTCGTACTCTGGAACCTGCGTGCCAACTACCGTCTGTGCAGTTTTGCCGACGTCTTCGTCAAGGGTGAAAACCTGCTGGCACAACGCTATGAAATCAATGCAGGCTTCCCCATGCCGAAAGCTACGGTGATGGGAGGCGTAAATATCAACTTTTAATACATTACAACTACATGGAAACAAAAACAGTTAAACTCTACTCGCTGGATTACAATAATGTGAAGACGTATCTGGCAGCCTCGCTATTCATTCTTGGCAATCTGGCTCTTCCCCAGCTCTTTCATCTCATTCCCCAGGGAGGGATAACCTGGCTTCCAATCTATTTCTTCACGCTGGTGGGCGCTTATAAATTCGGATGGAAAGTGGGGTTGCTGACAGCCGTCCTGTCGCCCGTCCTCAACTCCCTGCTATTCGGAATGCCACTTCCCGCAGCACTTTCCGCCATTCTGTTGAAGTCTGTATTACTGGCTGTGGCGGCGGGCTGGGCAGCACACCGTTTCCAGCGCATTTCCCTGCCTATCCTGCTGGCAGTAGTTCTTTTCTATCAGGTAGCAGGTACTTTGGGAGAATGGGCCATGGTGGGCAGCTTCTTCCGGGCTGTACAAGATTTCCGTATCGGCGTGCCGGGAATGGGATTGCAAGTGGCAGGCGGATATTTACTGCTGAAATATAGCCTTCAATAAGCACGCTTTCAGGGCAAACCTTATTTCAGTAATTCCGCAAAGGGGTGTATTCCGCCCGATAGATGCGGTCGAAGAACGGCGTCCACTCATTGTCCGTGATGCCAATCTGCAGACCGTAGAAGTGTGTACCGGCTTCCCGACAGCGACGAATCTCCTCCATAAAGGCAGGTGAAGAGTGAGGAATCTTGAAGTCGCTGACCCAAAGCACATCGGCATTCATATACTCCTTGCCTTCTTTGAGCAGGCGGAACGTGGCTTCCAGCATGCGGGTGGCATCCGTATCCCCGCAAGCTGTCTTTGAGAAGAATTCGAGCAGCCTTGCCCGTTCCTTCCTTACGTCAATCGGCTGGATGGAGACGGAAAAAGCTATCAGAAAGCAGTTCCGCCGTTGACGGTCGGCTATCTCCAGGAGCTTTATCAGCAGGGAGTGGGCAATCTTCTCCGGCTTGCCGGCCATGCTTCCCGAGGTGTCTAGACAGACAATCATCGGACCTTTGGGACGGGCAGGCTTGGTTTCGATGCGCCGGGCAGGCTGCATGATTTCCGATTTATAGCGGAAGGTCTGGAGCTTGCGGGTGAGGTATTTGTAGACGAACAAATCTTCCAGTTCGCTGTCTGCCGAATGGGCAAGCTCAATGGGAAGCAGGGCATTGAGGTCGTTGCCGGTACTGATGCCCAGGATGTCACATTTGGAGGAGTGCTCCATTTTGTAGACGTTTCCCTCGGCAACGCGGATTTGCTCACGTCCTTCGTCGTCTGCCATACGCCCCATCTTGCGGGCCACTTTCACTATCTCGGGGCAAGAGCGCTGGATGCGCACGATTTTCCGTATACGCTCAAAGTCGACAGTATTCCACAAGCCGCTCATCATGCCCCAGGTCTGGAAGAATTCGTCCTTATCCACCCGGTTCTGGCGGATGTACTCGGGGATGTCTTTCAGATTGGAACGGAGCCTGCGCTCGAGGGCATCTTTGCGGAAAGCAATCTCTTTCTCCTTTTCTTCGTGCATCTTCAGTTGGAAGGCGTCTTCCCAGTCGTCCACCATTTTCTCCCAGACTTCATCGTCCGCATATCCTCCTTCTGTACCGAAGTGGCTGCGGTAGAAACGGGAGTCGAAGCCGTACTCCCGGTATTTGTCGGAAATCTGCTGGAGCAAGGCTTGCCAGCCGTCTTTCCGCTTTGCCATGGACCATTCCAGCACGAGCTTCATCCCGGTCCGTTCCGACTGGCTTTTCCGGAGGTGGTACCTCTCCTTCTCCAAGTTCAATTGGATGAACTGAATCATGGTGTCGTAAAAGATACGTGCACAGACCTCATCGCCCAGCACCTGCACCTTGACCATGGAGTCGTTCATCACAGAGAGTAGATAGGCATACAAGGGCTCGGTATCCGTCTCTGCGCACTCTCCGGTGGCAACGAAACGGTCCAGTGCCTGCACATAGAAGGCGGTGTCATATCGGGTGACGGTGGTGTTCATCTTCTTCTTGGTTACTGGAGGATTATTCGTCTCCATATCTCAGTTTGCGCATGTCCACACGCGCCCAGGCTATTTCCTTGCGGACGATGGAGACGTATTGAGCTACGCTCTTTTTGTCTTCTTCGGAGACGAAAAGGTTGTCGGACAAATCTCTTACCAGGCGGTCTATGCTGGTGGCGGCGGCGTCCAGTTCCGTCTCGTAGTCACGGTCGGTGACGGAGAGGTTTCCCAGCCAGAGTTGTTGCTCCTCACCTCGTTGCAGACGCCGCATGGGGAAGCGCACACCGTTGATGTAGAGATGCTTGTCGTCGCGGTAGAGGGTGACGCGTTCGGTGCCTTCCTCTTTCACGGCGCCGGTGTCGGCAAAGGCGCGGATGATGGTACGCTTGGGATTGATGGGGTCGGCATACATTACGCCCAAGGTGGGGGCATCTTTGGCGCTGTACTCCTTCAGATTTTTGTAGTCCACGATAAAGATGTAGGTGTTGCCCGTACCATGTTTCTCCACCTGGTAGTAGAAGTGTTCCGTTATCAGCAGGTCATCGTCCCTACGGTCGCCGGCAAGGCGGGCTTTGTCGAGGGCTTCGCGCACACGGCTGACTTTCAAATCGGATTTCAGCGAGGAGGCGATACCAGCAATCTGTTTTGTGTGGGACACGAATAAGGCACGGATAACGATGTCACGGATGGCAACGCTCTCATCAGGCTCACTCCATAGGCAGTGGTAGACGGGAAGCAGGTCGGTCATGGAGACTTCCGTGCGGCCGTGGACGAAGGCGGAGGTCTTGAGCAGCTTCACGATGTTTTTCCAGCGGCGGTCGCTGACGTAGACATTGCGGCGCAGGTCGGAGTCTTGCATCTCTACGCTTGTCAGTCCGTGGCGAATGGCTGTGATGCAGGAAAGAACATCGAGAGGCAAGGTTACGCGGCGTATCTCAGCTTGCCATTCGGCATACTCGCGGTCGGAGATTTGCCATTCGCAGGCAGTCGTTTCCGGATGGTCGGCAGAATCGTCCAGCAGCATTTTGTAGAAAGACTCTTCCTGCTTGACGCAGGTGCAGAGAATGCGGATAAGGAAGCGGTCCCATAGGGCTTCCAGTCCCTCGCCTTGAGCGGGCAGTTCGTTACTGGCAGCTACGAGCAGTTTGAGGGGGAGATGCAGTTCCTTGTCGCCGTTGCGGAAAAGTTTCTCGTTGATGACGGTCAGCAGAGTGTTCTGTATGGCAGGGCCTGCTTTCCATATTTCGTCCAGAAACACGACATCGGCTGTGGGCAGATAGCCGTCGATGGCACGTTCATACTTGTCGGATTCTTTCAGTCGGCTAATGCTGACAGGACCGAAAATCTCGTCGGGCGTAGAGAAGCGGGACATCAGGTATTCAAAGGCACGGGCATCTGTAAAAGCCGACTTTAGCCGCCTGGCTACCATTGACTTGGCTACTCCCGGAGGTCCCAGGAGCAGAATGCTCTCGCCTGCCAGAGCTGCCAGCAGGGAGAGGTTTATTTCAGTTTCTTTTTCGTATACTCCCCGGTTCATTTCGGAAAGGAGGAGACGAATGCGTTGGGTTATTTCCACAATATGATTTATTTATAGTCAGTACTCATGTATAAAGAAAAGTGTGTAAAGATACAAAATAGTAGGGAAATCAGAGAGAGTCTTATTAAGATTCACTATCTTTGGAAAACAAATACACACAGACACGCACACACGTTGTGATTTGCTTTCATTTCCTATATCTATTACCATTTCTACCTGGAGACAAATTGTCCCCAGGTAAGTGACCAGTCCTTCATCGGGTCAGTCCCTATTATTGGGGATTTAACAATCCCCCCTCTTTTGCCGAAAACTAAAACTTTCCTCCCCAAACACTACCCTTCGTATCACAATATTTTATACCTTTGTTCACTAAGAAATAATCGTCCCATACCCATTTCTGTTTCGTCCGACAGCTGTCGGACGATAATTAAACAACTGTTGGACGATAATGCAACAGTTGTCGGACGATTAGTTTTTAGGAAGAGGAAAATTAATCCGCTTAGCGACAAAAATAATTCCCCGAAGCGACGAGAACTGTTTATCGCTATAAACAAAAATAAATATCTTATGAGCGCGTATTACGACCTTTACGAAACGCCTTCGCCCGACGGGAAAGAAGACAAGAAATCACTCCATGCACGTATCTGCCCGAAAAGGACTTATACCCAAAAGGAGTTTGTGGAACATATCGCAACTTTCCAACATCTGCCCAAGAATGTGATAGGGGCAGCATTGGATGCCTGCATTGACGAGTTGTGCGACCTCCTTGCCAACGGAAACATCGTGGAGCTGGGAGAACTCGGATTCTTCAGCACTTCACTGAAATGTTTGCGCGAGACCGACGACGAGAAAAAGAAAATCCGCTCCGAATCCGTCCAATTCCAAAACGTACACCTGCGCATCAGCAGCACGTTCCGCAACAACATCAAGAAGAAAATGACGTTGGAACGTGTACACTCCACTACCAAGAAATCGAAAAAAGTAGTAGAGACCACCGAAGAAACAAGAAAAGCCGAACTGGAACTGTTCCTCAAGCAGAATGTATGTATCAACAAGAACGAATACATCCAGCTAAGCGGACTAACCAGACATGCCGCCATAGACGAACTGAACAACTTCATCCGGCAAGGGTTCCTGCGCCGCCGCGGAATGGGAAGGTCAACGGTCTATGTGCGACAAGAAAAAGACACAGCAAACGAAATTTAGGGGGGCAAGCACAGAGACACAGAGACATAGAAATTAATTTGAAAAGAATCTCTGTGCCTTTGTATTTTCGTGTTCATCCCCCCAAAATAATAAAACAACAAACAATGGAAAAATCAACAGAACCCCAACCCTGCACGCAGTGGTTCGTCTTCTTCAAAGACCAACTGCTGCTGAAAAAAGGATATACAGACAAAGGAGAAATAAAATACAGCGTACCCGTCAGTATAGAGCCTCCTCTGACACCGGAAGCCGGAAGTAATATACACGAAGTGTTCCCCCCCAACGGCAAGCAAGTACGTGCATTCGCCTTGGAACAGCCCGTGGCCGAAACCGATGAATGGGTCATGATAGGCCTGCGCGCATCGTACGACTACATCTCGCCGGACGAGTACCGTTCTGCAGGAAAGGCCTTCCAGATACTCTATTGGGACGAGCACAGCCGCTTCTGCCCCGTGTGTGGCACCGCCATGGAGCACCAGACCCCCATCATGAAGAAGTGTCCCAACTGCGGCAATGAGATGTACCCTCCCGTTTCCACCGCCATCATTGTACTGATACGCAAAGGAGACGAAATCCTGCTGGTGCATGCCCGGAACTTCCGAGGAACCTTCTACGGACTGGTGGCAGGCTTCCTCGAAGCCGGCGAGACACTGGAAGAATGTGTGGAACGGGAAGTTTTTGAAGAAACGGGGCTGAAGGTAAAGAACATCACCTACTTCAGCAACCAGCCCTGGCCCTACCCCAGCGGATTGATGGTGGGTTTCATTGCCGACTACGAAAGCGGGGAGATAAAACTGCAGGAAGATGAGCTAACCGCTGCCGCCTTCTATTCCAAAGACAACCTGCCCGAAATTCCACGAAAGCTGAGTATCGCAAGAAGGCTGATAGACTGGTGGATGGAGAACAATTAAAAATTAAAGAATTAAAAAGAGGGGGGAAGAAATTTAAAAAAGCAAATTGCGGAAAACACACACTCACAAACGAACAACTACGAATGAAACGACTCTCATTCACATCAACCAATCGGTGTGTAACCGCAATCTGCATATACTAAACTTCCCTGCAAACGTTTTGTTCATCAACCATCGGGTTTAAGTCTTTATTTAAGTTTTCTTTCAACACAGAAGCAAAAGGAAGAGGCGCAGCCCTCACGGGTTACGCCTCTCCGAACACTATATACACATTTTTTCCTCTTTCCTATCAAATGCCGAGTGACTTGCGCACTGCCTCCACTTTCTTCTCAGCTTCGGCATCGGCGCTGGCATAGCATTTCGGACAACCCATCTCGCCCTTCACCTCGATATAGAACTTGATTTTCGGTTCCGTACCGGAAGGACGGACAGAAATCTTCGTACCGTCTACTGTGAAATACTGGAGTACATTAGAAGTCTCCGGCATATCCAGCTTGCTTACGTTGCCCTGAGCATCGGTAGCCTCCAGCGTCTTATAATCCTTAATCAGGCTGACAGCCGAACCGCCGATTTCCTTCGGGGGATTGGCACGGAAGTTATCCATCATCGCCTTGATTTCTTCGGCACCGCTCTTGCCGGGTTTCACCACGTTCACGGTGGTTTCCTTAGAGAATCCGTATTCTACATAGATTTCCATCAATACGTCATAGAGTGTCTTGCCCTGGTCTTTGGCCCAAGCACAGATTTCGGCCAGCAAGGAGCAGGCAGAAACCGCATCTTTATCACGGACAAAGTCTTCGGCCAGGAAGCCATAGCTTTCTTCACCACCACCGATATACTGCTGCTTGCCTTCGCTCAGACGGATTTCGCGGGCAATCCACTTGAAGCCGGTATAGCAATCGCGCATTTCAATCTTGTTCTTATCTGCCACAGCCTTGATAAGTTCAGTGGTCACGATGGTCTTCACGATGAAGTCATTCGGCTGCATCTTGCCCATTGCAATACGGTTCTTGATGATGTAGTACAAGAAAATGAGACAAGTCTGGTTACCATTAATAAGCACCCACTCGCCCTTATCGTCCTTGCAGGCCATACCGACACGGTCGGCATCCGGGTCACTTGCCATCACGATGTCAGCGTCAATCTTCTTGGCCAGCGCAATGGCCATGGAAAGGGCTTCGGCATTTTCGGGATTCGGAGAAACCACCGTCGGGAAATTGCCGTCCTTCACCATCTGTTCGGGCACGCAGTTGATATTCTCAAATCCCCACTCCTTCAATGAGTCCGGAATGAGCACGCGGCCTGCGCCATGAAGCGGAGTATACACAATGCTGAGGTCTTTCTGGCGACGGATGACTTCGGGGTCGATGGAGATGGAGTGAACCATGTCCAGATAAACCTTATCCACTTCCTTGCCGATAATCTGAATCAAGTCCTTGTTGCCGTTGAACTTGATGTCGGCCACCGTCACCTTATTCACCTCGTCTATGATGGCTGTATCGTGCGGAGCGAGCACCTGCGCACCGTCATCCCAATAAGCCTTGTAGCCGTTGTATTCTCTGGGGTTGTGGCTGGCTGTAATGTTGATACCGCTCTGGCAGCCGAAGTGGCGAATGGCAAATGAAACTTCGGGCGTAGGACGAAGGTCATCAAAAAGATATACCTTGATGCCGTTTGCAGAGAAGATGTCGGCAGAAATCTTTGCGAACTTGTCGCTATTGTTGCGGCAGTCGTGCCCCACAACAACGGAAATATCCTTCTTTCCGGCAAAACATTTGTTCAGATAGTTGGACAAGCCCTGTGTTGCGGCACCTACGGTGTAGATGTTCATGCGGTTTGTACCGGCACCCATGATGCCGCGCAGACCGCCCGTTCCAAATTCCAGGTCTTTGTAAAAACTGTCTATCAATTCGGTTTTATCTGGATTTTCCAACATGCGTTTCACTTCTGCCTGAGTTTCGGCATCATATGCCGGGGTAAGCCATTTTTCGGCTTTCTCAGTCACCTGCTTAATCAGTTCCTGATTTTCCATAAGACTGTTATTGTTTTAAGGGTTAATATAAACTTTTTTGTAAGACACAAATGTAGAAGAATAAGTTCAAATATCCTAATTTTATTCAGGCATTTTATATCTGTCTCCCGTCTGCTTAACATACTCTTCAAGGAACTCCTTCGGGTATCCCGGGCGGATTACGCCTGCCGGCTGGCCGATGGAATTACGTTCGAATTGACCGTTTTTCATACGTTTGACAACGCCGTCATTATACTTTACGACAAGAAACTCGCCAAGACGTTTCCAAGTATCGAAAGTGCTTTGGGCAGTCATGTTCGTATAGTTGGTAAGAAATGCCTTTGCTTTGGCAGGATCTTTTTCCAGCAGTTTGGCAGCAGCAGCCTCAACGCCTTCCTGCGCTTCGTTGAAGGTTGTCTCCAACTCTGTCTGAGTGGCACGCACGTCGCCCATCATCAAGTCATAACGGGGATAAACCATATTGGCCACCCAGTTGAAAATCCAGAAAGCGGAGTTCCAGGAGAAAGTGATGTAATCGGCGCCGTCCACACGGGTGTAGCATACGGGAACCTTGTCCGTACAGCAGTATACGGGCGTAAATACCGTCATGTTGGCATCATCTGTGCCGAACCACAATACTCCACCGATAGGATCGGGCAACTCGGAGCGCATCTGTGCCACGAATACGAAACCGCTCTGCTGGGTGGAGATGGGACGTTCATTGAAGTATTCCTGGTCACCCACCTTGAAAGAGAGTGGAGAAAGGCGGTACGGGGTATGATACGGGCCTGCGCCGAAATCTTTGCTGATGTCGAGAGGAGTACCTTCGTAATGGTCGCGCATCATATCCTTCACGTCCTGCACAGAAAGCAGGCGGTTCGGCTTGACAAACAGCGGCATCGGTTCGGCCTGCGGGTTTTCTCCCGAAGCGTATGGCAAATATTTCTCCATGCCGTCCACATAGCGGTTAAAGAAGCTCCACACCCGTGCCTCGCAAAAACGCAAAGCACTGAAATCAGCGGGAGCATAAGCATCGGCAAATGAAAAATCGCTGTCTTTCTTTCCCTTGAAATATCCCTTCTCACGGGCAAAGCTAATCACGTCTTTGGAATAAAGACAGTTCTCCTTGTCACGCAACGGAAAGCGGCGGATGCGGCTCTGGTTGGCATGGGCACAGATGCAATCGTCCGGCACACGCACGGCCACCCACACCGCACCTTTGTGTCCCGTCCCTTTTCCAATCAGATCCATGACCCACGCCTCGTTCTTGTCTGCTATCGTAAAGCTCTCGCCTTCACTGTTATACCCGTATTTATCAATCAGATCCGTCATCACTCCGATAGCTTCTTTCGCAGTCTTGGCACGCTGCAAAGTGATGTATATCAAGCTACCGTAATCCAACAATCCGGTTGAATCTACCAGTTCGGCACGGCCACCGAAAGTCGTTTCCGTAATCGTCAACTGATATTCGTTCATATTCCCTATCACGTTGTACGTTTCGGGAGCTTCTTCTATCTCTCCCGCATAATTGTTGTTTTCCCAATTATATACCGGACGCGTAGCGCCCTTCGCATGCTTTCCGGCCGCCCAATGGCGCAAATAACCGAAACTTCCGAAGTCGTCCGCACTGTAAGACACGATGACCGACCCGTCGGCCGATGCCTTCTTTCCCACAATCAGATTCGTGCAAGCCTGCCCGTAGCCCGTGCACACCGCCAACACGACCGTCATTATCCATTTGATTTTCATCTTTCTGTAAATAAACCTATCGTTAATAAATAAACTCTTTCTCATCCACCGTTTCATTCCCGCAACGGTCCGTCACCTTCACGGTCAACCGGCGGCGTTTGCCCTCCGGACGCAACGGCGTTTCTTTCAACCGGCAAATCCACACTCCCCGATAAGAAGTAAAGAGCACAAACCGGCCGTCCACGTATGCTTTAAAAGACTTCACCCCCGAACCGCTGTCCGTCAGTTCGCAACGCAACACACTGACTTTCTTGCCATTGAAAGCCGTCTTCCAACGAACCACAGGCGCCACGGTGTCCATAGCCAACGCATACGACTCTCCCAAATCCCGAATCCGGGCAGAAAACCAACCGTCTGCATAGTCTCCCCCTACATATCCACGGGAAGACTTGATATAACATTTCTCCGGACGGGACACAGGTGTACGGGGAGCCAACATCAACGTAGCCCGTTTCACCAATGGCACAAACTCATCGTGAAGCACGTAAAGGTTGGAAATTCCGTCTTCCTTGGCTTCCACTCCCACGCGAAGCACTTCATCTTTTGTCAACGCTCCTGCCGGAATACGCAACTCCATCCCCGGACGTTGCACCACTTGCGGACGACCGTGCTCCAACCATGCGCCCGAAGCCTTCCGGAGCTGCTCACGCTCTTCCGCTTCGGCCAAACACGCGTCGTCACGTTCGCCCCGCACCGTAAAACGGCACACCCGGATGTTTCCCTTCAAATCCTCCAAGGCATATTCAAAGAGGTAGTCGCGCTCCTCGTCCACGTCCACCCAACCTCGGTTCTCGTCGGCCGAAAGGAAACACAATGTGTTACCCGGGTCCACAAAAGACTTCAAATACCAATGCTTCGTTTTCCGGTAGTGGGGATAGTCTCCCCACGAATTCACCAACGGATTTTCGTCCGGCATGAATTCGTCCATCAGGCTTTGGAAAACCTGCCTGCCGTCCACTTTCAGCGTGATGCGACGGATGCCGAACTTGTTCTGTGTGTTGTTCATCAGGTCGTCTGCCCAAACGGCGGCACCCACACGCCCCCAAGCCCGGACCACACGGGCAGAAGCATCGGCCGTGACCGTAAAAGTATTGGACGACCTTCCGGTGTCTATCCAACCCCGCCCCGGACAAGCATACAGCTTCACCCCGTGTACGACCGGCGACATGTCGTCCGTCAGCAAATGTTGGAAATAAGGTAACGGATCCACCAACGCCCCGTCCGACACACGATGCAATTCCAAATGAAGATGAGGGGCAAGAGAAGCCCCCGTATTACCGCTGTAAGCAATCAAATCCCCCGCCTTTACGGGAAACACGGCGGGTGGAAGCTTCACGTCTACCCGCTCCGTCTCTTCTTTGTACTGACACCTTCGGACAACCTCCTGCAAGGCCGGAACGAACTCGTTCAAATGGCAATAAACGGATACCAGGCCGTTGGGGTGCGTCACATAAACGGCATTGCCAAAACCGTCGTAACCCACCGTAAGCCGCGACACATAACCGTCGCACACAGACAGTACCCGTTTACCCACCACGCCTTGCGTTTTCACGTCGATGCCGCAATGGAAATGGTTCGGACGCGGCTCGCCGAAACTGCCCGACATCAGGAACGGAATGTCCACCGGGGAATGGAAACGCTCGTCCTGTGCCGCTGCCTGCAAAGGGAGCCACAAAGCCACACTCATCCACCAAAAGTGCTTCTTCATATCTTATATACCTTATTATATATACAAAAAACGATTACCACGGCTGTCTCCCTTCCGTTTTCACGACGAGACAGTCCCGGCAACCGTTTGTCAATCCGACAGACTCATGGCCTGTCAACAAGCCTTAAGACTCATATCCAACCCTTTGACGGAATGGGTCAGAGCCCCGACGGAAATGAAGTCTACCCCACACTCGGCATAATCGCGCAAAGTGTCGAAAGTGATACCGCCGCTCGACTCCGTTTCAAAACGTCCGGCCACCATCTCCACGGCTTTACGCGTATCCTCCACGGAGAAGTTGTCGAGCATGATACGGTCTACACCGCCCATATCCAACACCTGTTGCAATTCATCGAAGTTACGCACTTCGATTTCTATCTTCAGGTTCTTTCCCTTTTCCTTGAGATACTCATGGCAACGGTTGATGGCGTTGGCGATGCCTCCGGCGAAGTCCACGTGGTTGTCCTTCAGGAGAATCATGTCGAACAATCCGATACGGTGGTTCACGCCGCCTCCGATTTTCACGGCCGCCTTTTCCAACATACGCATGCCCGGGGTCGTCTTACGCGTGTCCAAC
>ENA-OPSF01001916-OPSF01001916.1-human-gut-metagenome-genome-assembly--contig:-NODE-1916-length-14440-cov-3.454710_pt1 | contig 14440 bp, 10 predicted proteins | sample MGYA00241452_ERZ501896 | MGnify/ENA primary metagenome ERZ501896 (study PRJEB25962, sample SAMEA2042111) | human gut metagenome | biome: human gut; feature: human-associated habitat; material: faeces... | reverse complement strand
GGTGCAAAGGCTGAAGAAGCACTTGCAGCAGGTAAAGAAGCAATTGCCGACAAGCTGACAGGAAATGTGATCAAAGAGATCTATGTTCCGAAGAAGATCATTAATATTGTAATGAAATAAGAAATTCATATAGAATTATAATGAATGGGGAAAGAGGGTTGCCTGAAAGAGAGCGGGTGATCCTCTTCTTTTTTATAGTCAATATAAGTTATAATTTATTGCAATTATATATACTGCTGTGTTAAAATACAACAAAGCATATTTCAAAATTGTCAAAGGTGTGTGTCACCGTCTATAGTCTGATTACATTTCGGAAATCTATGCTTTTATACCAGGAAAAAAGCAGGGGTCCGAGCAAAACAATCAGATTCCGTAATACAGATATAAGGACAGTATTTGAGATAATCCAGATGATTTATGAACGGGATTATAAAAAGATGAATGCATTCATTGTATGGAGAAAAAGAATTGATACTGAATTAGCACTCGTTGAATATGTGTAAGGCATTGGAAGAACTATCCGTTATTTGAAAGATAATAGAAGATTTACAAGGAGAAGTATAAAATGAATATTACAGTATATCTCGGAGCAAATGAAGGAAATGACCCATTTTTTAAAGAAGCAGTGCGTGAGTTGGGAGCGTGGATTGGAACAAATGGAAATACTCTTGTATATGGCGGTTCAAAATCTGGCCTGATGGGAGAACTTGCAGAAAGTGTATTGCAGGCCGGTGGTAAAGTAATCGGTGTAGAGCCACAGTTTTTTATTGATGCAGGATTTGTATATGACGAGATTACGGAACTGATCACGACGAAAGATATGTCAGAAAGAAAGGCAAAGATGATAGAACTTGGAGACGCGTTCATTGCATTTCCGGGAGGAACGGGAACACTGGAAGAGATCACGGAGGTGATGTCCAAGGTATCGCTAAAGCATTTGGATGCACCGTGTATTCTATATAATCTGAACGGATATTATGACAGCCTGAAGCAGCTTCTGGAGCATATGATAGAGATGGATCTTTCATCCAGAGAAAAGCAGGAAGGAATATATTTTGCAGAGAATCTGGAAAAAATTCAGAAGTGTCTGGCTAAATAGAGGGGATGTCATGAAAGAAAATAAGAACAGGATGATTGACCGTCAAATCAGAAAAATGATAAGATAAAAAAGGTACAAAATGAGAGACCAATGAGGAAAGGAATGAACTTCGATCAGCTGAAATTAAATCTTCAGGGAGAGGTTACATTGAATTATGGTAAGTTTATATCTACGGTTATTAACTTTCTGATCACATACAAAGGTTATAATTCCGCTGTTGAATTTAGTATCATTGGCTAATCATGACATGAGAAAGACTTGGTGTTGTGTTTGTGGTGTATATGGAGGGATGTTTAGAAAAACTAACGGAGATTTGGACGCCCTTAGATTTTCTTACATCACGGAATCTTAGCCACAAACATAACACCAAGTCTTTCTCATGGACTCAGAGGCCACGATGATAAATTAAATACCAATTGATTGAGTGAAAAGCCGCGACTTTTCTAATCGTTTATAAAATTCAGAATAAAAATCCCCATCTTCCGGATAAGGCGTAAGATAAAACTGCGTCAGCACATGCATACTGATCGTCCTGGCGGTTCCGTCAGAATTCGCAGAAGAATCGAAAGCAAGATTCATAACATATTCCTGAAGGTCTTTCAGAAAGAAATGCCAGTCGGCTATATATTTTTCATAAGTTTTCAGATTCGGTGTATCCAACCATTTCTTGATTTTTACTTTGGAACGGTCTGTTTTTGGACATTCATGTATCTGTAAGAAATACTGGAAAGACCGATTTTCATAAAAGCGTCCAAGAGGAAACATACGGCAGATTCCGGGACGGAATGCATGGACCGTACAGCGTCCATTAGTATCCAGAAAGGAACAGGCTTCTTCGGCTCTGGCCATTTTCAGATTCGGAAGAATGATACCGTCTACAACATTAAGTTCCAGAGGGCCGGTCAGCAGTTCGTTTACAGATTTGGAAAGATTGGTGGAAAGCCGGTATACATCCAGTGGATCAAGGACGATGGAATTTCCCATGCCATGACAACAGGCAGAGCAGCCATCACATCCTTTACAGTCTGTCTTGGCCATGTCATTGCTGCTATATAATCTTCCATCGGATATTTCATCCAAATTAATTTCTCTTAACATATTTATTACCTCATATCTGTGTTTATCGTTTTCTTGTATAGACTTGTTAGATAAGTTGATTATAGTGTAAAATAGAGAAAGATGCAAATAAAATAGAAGGGATGAGGAAAGGTATGAAATTTTTTCATTTATCGGATCTGCATATTGGAAAGCAGCTTCATCGTTATAATTTAAAAGAAGATCAACAGGTGATATTAAAAGAAGTTATTACTTATGCAAAAGAATTACGGCCGGATGCAATTGTAATCGCCGGAGATATTTATGATAAGTCCGTTCCATCGGCAGAAGCTGTGAATGTATTTGATGAGTTCCTGACGGATCTTTCAGAGATTACACCAGAGATTCCGATTCTGATTATCAGTGGAAACCACGATTCGCCGGATCGTCTGAAGTATGCATCTGAGATTTTAAAGAGACATCATATTTACCTTGCCGGCAATGTTCCTGAAAGACCGGAAGAACATATTGAAAAAGTAACTTTGCATGATGCATATGGAGAGGTGGATTTTTATCTGCTTCCATTTATGAAGCCGGCATATGTAAAAAATATTTTTGTTGATGGAACACCGGAAACGTATTCAGATGCTGTAAAAGAAATTATTAAACGGGAAAAGATAGATTATAAAGATAAAAGAAATGTATTAGTTTCACATCAATTCTATGTGGGCGAAAAAGCGGAAAGCCCGGAAACCTGTGATTCGGAAGTGTTTTCTGTAGGTGGGATTGATAACGTAGATATTGGATCGGTGAAAGAATTTGATTATGTAGCACTGGGGCATCTTCACGGTGCACAGTGTATCGGAAAACCGGAGATCCGCTATTGTGGAACGCTTTTAAAGTATTCGGTCAGCGAGAGTACACAGAATAAAAGTCTTACCGTGGTGACATTAAAGGCAAAAGGCGAGAAGCCGGAAATTGAAAATTACCCGCTGCATCCGTTAAGAGATGTCAGAAAGAAAAAAGGAACACTGGATGAGATTATAAAAGAAGCCCAAGAGACGGAAAAAGATGATTATATCAGTATTACACTGACAGATGAAATCGATCCGTATAAGCCGAAAGAGCAGCTGGAACGGATATTTTCCCATATACTGGAGATCCGGGTGGATAATCAGCGGACAAGAACAAAATTAAAAGAAATGGATGAAGAACTGGTCATGAAAGATCCTTTTACTTCTTTTGCGGAATTCTATAAGGAGATGCAGGGAAGAGAGATGAATGGGGAAGAAGAGACGATCATGAAAGAAATCTTCGATAAGGCGAAGGGAGTTGAGTAGATGAGACCGGTAAAGCTAATTATGTCGGCATTTGGATCATATGCCGGTAAAACAGAGATTGATTTTACGGAGATCCCGAATGGTCTGTTTCTGATTACAGGAGATACAGGTGCGGGTAAGACGACGGTCTTTGATGCGATTACTTATGCATTGTATGACAGGACCAGCGGAGGAACCAGAGATGGAAATATGATGCGAAGCCAGTATGCTGGAGAAGAAACGAGTACTTATGTAGAGTACACTTTTTTGTATCAAAAGAAAGAATACAAGATACGAAGAAACCCGGAATATCTACGACTTGGGAAAAGAAGATATGCAGACGGGTCGCCGAGATATGTGAAAGAAACTCCGAAGGTAGAACTGACATTGCCGGACGGCAGCATATTCAAAGGAAAGAAAAGAGAGACAGATCAGAAGATTTCCGAGATTATCGGACTGGATGCAGACCAGTTTACGCAGATTTCCATGATTGCACAGGGAGAATTTCTCAAGCTTTTGCTGGCTGAGTCCAGGGAACGGAAAAAGATATTTTCCAGAATATTTCAGACGCGGTTTTACTACAGGATACAGGAAGAACTGAAAAAACAGGCTGTACAGTTATATGTGAAGCTGGAACAAAATCTTCAGGAAATGAAACTTGAGATGGCCAGAGTGGAATATCCGTCATATAAGAAGGATGGAGGTGTGTGGCCGGAAGAAGTTCAGCTGGAAAAATGTACAGAAGAAAATGAACTTATAAAGCAGTGGAAGGTGATTGCCGGGCAGGATATTCCGGACAGAGAACGTATATCCGTGATTTTGAAAGAGATCATTGATCAGGGAAACCGGTGGGAAAAAGTATGCAAAAAAGAATCTTCCCGGGCGCAGATGGTACTGGAAGATAAGAACCGACTGCTGAAGGAAGCAGAACTGCTGAATCAGCTCTTTGATTCGTATGAACGGGTATTGAGCCGACTGGAAGAAAAAATGCCGGAAAAAGCGAAATATGAGTTTTTAACAGGACGGATACAAACAGGTAAAAAGGCGGGACGTGTACTGCAAGAAGAAAAAAGGTATCTGGAGGAAGAAAAGCGCCTGACAAAACTGGAAGTACAGGAACGTAGTCTTCAAAAGGAATTACAGGAATGCCGGAAGCAGCTGCAGGAATTAACAGACAAACAGAAAGAAGCTGGCCGGGAAAAGACGGAAAAAGAGACAGTACTTACAGAAAAAAAGGTGCGGATACAGGATGCAATTTTACAGTATCAAAGTATGAATGCAAAAAAAGAAGAATTAGATAAAATTATAAAAGAAATAAAAAACTATCTTAATCAATCGGAAACCATACTACAGAAGAAAGAAATCCTGCAAAACAATCGAAAAGAAATATTAACATTTCTAAAGAAATATGAAAAGATAGAAACATGCATAAATGAATGCAGGAATCAAAAAGAACATATAGAAGAACAGATACGCCATTACGAAGAGCTTGACCATCAGGAAGAGAGAAAAGAAGAATTAAAAGAAGACTGCGAAAGAGCAAAGAAGGAAGCAGACAGGGAGCAGAAGAATTATGAAAATGCCTGGGCGGAATATGAAATGAAGTATCACAAGTTCCTGAATGAACAGGCGGGGATACTTGCTTTGAATCTGGAAGATGGGCAGCCTTGTCCGGTCTGTGGTTCCAGAGAACATCCACAGATTGCAGCCTTGAGTGATGAGGCGCCGACGCAGGCGGAAGTGGAACTTGCAAAAGCTGAAAGGGATAAGAAAGAAAAAATAAGAGATATAAAAACAGAAGCATTCAGGAAATGTCTTGCGGGATATCAGGCAGCACAGGAAATCTGTCTGACACTTCGAAAGAATATAAAAGATGAGGTGGAAGATATAACTGGAATTGGCTGGAAAGAGAAGATACAAAGCCTGAAGCGTACGCTTATGGAAACGGAAAAAAGATTGAAACAGCTGGAAGAAATTTTTGAAAGATGTAGAACGTTAAAAGAGAATCAGGAACAGATTGCGGACCAGATAGAAAAATTGGAAGAAAAAGAACGAAAGACCAGCCAGAGTCTGACGGAATCAAAACTTATGTATACAAAGCTGGAGGCGGAGTATCAGGCAATGGAGGAGAAGCTTCCATACAAGACGATGGAAGAAGCCGAAGAACATCTGAGAGAGATAACAGGAAAACTTGAGTTGGTCAGAAATAATTACGAGACGGTAACAAGATGTCTTACGGAAAAGCAGAATAAAGAAAAGGAACTGGAAGGACAACAGAAGACCGTATCAGCATCTGTCGTGCAATCACAGGAAGAAGTACAGAAAAAGATACGTTCCTATAAACAGATTATAAAAGAGCAGGGATTTGAGGACGAAGAAAGCTACCATAGTCAATGTATGACTGAGAGAGAACTGGAAGAAGCAGAACAATGGATAGAGGCATATCAGAAAGAATTGCAGGAACTGGAAGCGAACAGGACATTGCTTGAGCAACAGTTAGAGGGAAAAGAAAGAAAAGATACGGAACAGATTGCGCGGGAGATAAAAGAGGCATCCGGAGAGCTGGAAGAAATCCGTAAGGAATATATGAAACTTCATAATACCAATGAAAGAAACCGTGAGATAAGAGACAATCTGAAACGTAATTTTGAAAAGAACAGTGGACTTCAGAAGCAGTATGAGATTGTTGGAAATCTGAGTAAGACAGCAAATGGGAATCTGAGCGGAAGTGCCAAGCTTGATTTTGAGACCTATATTCAGAGGCAGTATTTCCGTCAGATCATACGTGCTGCGAATAAGAGACTGGTTCGTATGACGTCAGGAGAGTTTATTCTGCAATGCAGAGATGTAGAAAAACTGGGTAGCCAGGGACAGGCCGGACTGGATCTGGATGTTTATCATATGGCAACAGATACGGTCAGAGATGTAAAAACATTATCGGGAGGAGAGTCTTTCATGGCAGCTTTATCCATGGCACTTGGACTTTCAGATATTGTCCAGAATACAGCAGGTGCAATCCATCTCGATACAATGTTTATTGATGAAGGATTCGGGTCTTTGGATGATGTATCGAGAGATCAGGCAATCCGTGTGTTGAATGATCTTGCAGATAAGGACAGACTGATTGGAATTATTTCTCATGTAAATGAACTGAAGGAGCAGATAGATCATAAACTTGTGGTGAAAAAGAACGAAAAGGGAAGTTCTGTAAGCTGGTCTTTATAAGAGAAATATAAGGTATAAGATCAGAAATACAGAGAAGCTGTCATTTTCTCTATAGTATATGCAGATAAAAAAGGAAATCTGTTGCAATATATAAACATGCAACAGATTTCCTTTTTATATCATATTATTTATGGTCGTTCTGATATTTCAAAGCGGCTTCAATAAATCCTCTGAACAATGGATGCGGTCTGTTCGGTCTTGATTTTAATTCCGGATGAGCCTGAGTGGCAACAAACCAAGGATGCTCAGGAATCTCGATCATTTCCACGATTCTTCCGTCTGGTGAAAGTCCGGAAAGCTTCATGCCGTGAGAAGTCAGTGCATCACGATAATCGTTATTTACTTCATAACGATGACGGTGACGTTCGCTGATCTGCTCTGTTCCATACATTTCGTAAGCTTTTGATGTCTTATCAAGAACACAAGGATAAGCTCCCAGTCTTAAAGTTCCACCGATGTCTTCGATACCGATCTGTTCCGGCATGATATGGATAACCGGATGTGTAGTGTTCGGATCAAGCTCAGCACTGTGTGCATCGTTATATCCAAGAACGTCTCTTGCAAATTCTACGATAGAAAGCTGCATTCCGAGACACAGACCTAAGAAAGGTACATTGTGTGTACGGGCATATTTGATTGCTTCGAGTTTTCCGTCAATTCCACGTGTACCGAATCCTCCCGGAACCAGAATACCACTTACATCACCGAGTAATTCATCTACATTATCGGCAGTAACAGTTTCGGAATCGATCCATTTGATATTTACGGTTGCACGGCTGAAGATTCCACCATGTTTTAAGGCTTCTACCACGCTGATGTAAGCGTCATGAAGTTGGATATATTTACCAACCAGAGCAACTGTGACTTCTGTGTTTGGATTCTTAAGGTAGTCAACCATCTCTGTCCAGTCTTTTAAGTCTGGTTCCGGACAATCAAGGTGCAGACATTCACATACGACACCTGCAAGGTTCTCTTTTTCCATTGCAAGAGGTGCTTCGTAGAGATATTCTACATCCAGGTTCTGCAGTACATGGTTAGCAGGTACATTACAGAATAATGCAATCTTGTCCTTGATTCCGACACCGAGCGGATATTCAGAACGACATACCAGGATATCCGGCTGGATTCCCATTCCCTGAAGATCTTTTACACTTGCCTGTGTAGGTTTGGTCTTCATTTCCTGAGAAGCTTTCAGATATGGAATCAGTGTAACATGGATCAGGATAACATTTTCATGTCCTTTTTCATGCTGGAACTGACGAATGGCTTCCAGGAAAGGCTGGCTTTCGATGTCACCAACAGTTCCACCGACTTCAATAATGGCAATTTCCGTATTCTCAGCAGCAGGGTTGCGGTAGAAGCGGGATTTGATCTCGTTTGTAATATGTGGGATAACCTGAACCGTTCCTCCGCCGAAATCTCCGCGGCGTTCTTTCTGAAGAACAGACCAGTAGATTTTACCGGTTGTTACATTTGAATTCTTGCTCAGACTTTCATCGATGAATCTTTCATAATGTCCAAGGTCAAGGTCGGTCTCAGCACCATCATCAGTTACAAATACTTCACCATGCTGTACAGGGTTCATAGTACCAGGGTCAATGTTGATATACGGGTCAAATTTCTGCATTGTGACTGTGTAACCACGGGCTTTCAACAGACGTCCGAGGGACGCAGCCGTAATTCCTTTACCTAATCCGGATACTACACCGCCTGTAACGAATACGTATTTTACTGCCATAACTTCCTCCTTAAGTCAAAAATAGTTTCTCTGTTATAAAGTGTTCAAAAAAATACTTTAAGATTATACACCTTTGTTATTAAAAAATACAGAGTTTTTTTCATATTTTGCTTCAAAAGTTGCCTGAATAGACAGACGCTTGAACTGTTTGATGTCTACAGACCCCGGCATGACAGATACATGAACCTGACAGCCTTTTAATTTTGGAAGCTGATCCATTGCAAGTCTGGCGTCTTTGCTGGTTGCGGCACTTACGGAGAGTGCAATGAGGACTTCATCGGTATGCAGACGTGGATTACGGCTGCCCAGATACTTGGTCTTCAGACTTTGGATTGGTTCGATCGCCTGTGGTGAGATGATCTTAATCTCGTGTTCAATACCTGCAAGTTCTTTTAATGCATTTAACAGCAGGGCAGAGCATGCACCGAGAAGATCGGATGTCTTTCCAGTGACGATTGATCCATCCGGGAGTTCCAGTGCTGCCGCAGGTCCGTTGGTCCGTTCGGCTTCTGTCAATGCTGCATCGACGACCGGTCTGTCATGAACCGTAATATTTGCCTGATTCATTAACATTTCTAATTTATAAGTCTCTTCTTCAGAGCATGCACCAAGCAAGAGTCTTCTTCTGGATGCATAGTATCTGCGGATAATCTCCTGACGGGAAGCTTCCTGACATGCATCGTCGTCGCAGATACAGTTTCCGGCCATATTCACTCCCATATCGGTTGGAGATTTATAAGGACTTTCACCGTAGATGCGCTGGAACATTGCATTTAATACAGGGAAAATCTCTACATCACGATTATAGTTGATGGTTGTCTCACCATATGCTTCGAGATGGAACGGATCAATCATATTGATATCATTCAGATCAGCTGTTGCTGCCTCGTAAGCGAGGTTAACCGGATGCTTCAACGGGATATTCCAGATTGGGAATGTTTCGAATTTGGCGTATCCGGCTTTGATTCCGTGTTTGTGTTCGTGATATAACTGGGACAGGCAGACTGCCATTTTACCGCTTCCAGGTCCTGGTGCAGTTACAACGACCAGCGGACGGCTTGTCTTAATATAATCATTTTTTCCATATCCGTCGTCACTTACAATAAATGGTACATTTGTAGGGTAGCCAGGGATCAGGTAGTGGCGGTACACTTTGATACCCAGTTTTTCCAGGCGGTTTTTGAATAATTCAGCACTTTCCTGAGCGTTATATTTGGTAATAACAACGCTTCCGACATAGAGCCCCAGTCCCTGATAAATCTGCATCAGGCGAAGTACATCGGAATCATAGGTGATACCAAGATCACCGCGGATCTTGTTCTTTTCAATGTCTTCGGCACTGATGACGATGACGATCTCGGCCTGATCAGAAAGTTCTCTTAACATGCAAAGCTTGCTGTCTGGCTGGAATCCGGGAAGAACTCTGGAAGCATGATAATCATCAAAAAGTTTACCACCAAATTCCAGATAAAGTTTGTTGTCAAATTGACCGATGCGTTCACGGATGTGTTCGGACTGCATTTTTAAATATTTTTCGTTATCGAATCCAATTTTCATAAGTATATGCCCTCGTTTAAAATTTATTTGATTTTTGATGCGGTAAAACTGCTGTATGCAGATCTGCCGTCATACTTTGTATAAAAATGAAAAGAAAAATGCGCCGGAAGCGGCATAAGCATTTTCATTTCAAGTATACTACAACACATAGGAAGTTTACAATCTTTTCATAATGTTTTTATTGATTTCTAACATGACGCTCTATATAATAATTAGGTATACAGGAGGATTAAAATGGATAACCAGAATAATAAGAATAACAAGAATAATAAACAGGGTATATCGTTTATTTTACTGGTCACAGTTATTACATCGATCCTGGTGATCGCACTGTTCCAGTTTCAGGGAATGACCTCTGCAAAAGAGATTACCTATAATAAATTTCTGAAAATGGTAGATGACGGAGAGGTCAGAAAAGTACAGATCCAGAGTGACAAAATCATGATTGTTACAAAAAAGGACAAGGACAGCGGGGTTGCACAGGAATATTACACAGGAGTGGTGAATGACGATGACCTGACAAAGCGTCTGGAGAAGGCAGGCGTGGAGTTTAAGCAGGAGATTCCGGATACTACATCGGCAGTAGCGATGAACGTGATCTTAACATTCCTGCCAATTGCATTCTTTGTCGGAATGATCATCTGGATGACAAAGCGTATGTCAAAGGGCGGCGGCATGATGGGAATCGGTAAGAGCAATGCCAAGATGTATGTGGAAAAGCAGACCGGAGTTACATTTAAAGATGTAGCCGGACAGGATGAAGCGAAAGAATCTTTACAGGAAGTGGTAGATTTTCTCCATAATCCGGGAAAATATACGAGTGTCGGTGCAAAGCTTCCGAAGGGAGCACTGTTGGTCGGCCCTCCGGGAACAGGTAAGACGCTTTTGGCGAAAGCAGTAGCAGGAGAAGCAAAGGTGCCGTTCTTTTCATTGAGTGGTTCGGCATTTGTGGAAATGTATGTCGGTGTCGGAGCATCCAGAGTGCGTGATCTGTTCAAGCAGGCACAGCAGATGGCACCATGTATCATTTTCATCGACGAGATTGATGCGATCGGTAAAAGCCGAGACAATCAGATGGGTGGCAATGATGAGCGTGAGCAGACACTGAATCAGCTGCTTGCAGAGATGGATGGATTCGATTCTTCGAAAGGCCTTGTTATTTTAGCAGCGACAAACCGTCCGGAAGTATTAGATAAGGCACTTCTCAGACCGGGCCGTTTTGACAGACGAGTTATCGTAGAACGCCCTGACTTAAAGGGCCGTGTGGAGACATTAAAAGTACATGCAAAGAATGTCAAGATGGACGAGACAGTTAATTTTGACGAAATTGCCCTGGCAACTTCCGGTGCCGTAGGTTCTGATCTTGCAAATATGATTAACGAGGCCGCCCTTGCAGCAGTTAAAGCTGGAAGAGAAGCAGTATCTCAGAAAGACCTGTTAGAGGCAGTAGAAGTTGTTATTGCCGGAAAAGAAAAGAAAGACCGTATTCTTGGTGAGGAAGAAAAGAAAGTCGTTTCTTATCACGAAGTTGGTCATGCCATGGCAATTGCTGTGCAGAAGAATACAGAACCAGTACAGAAGATTACGATTGTTCCAAGAACAATGGGTGCACTGGGTTACACCATGCAGGTTCCTGAAGAAGAAAAATATCTGATGAGTAAAGAGCAGATGCTCAGCGAATTAGTTACACTTTTTGGTGGACGTGCGGCCGAGGAAGTTGTATTTAATTCTGTTACAACAGGAGCTTCTAATGATATCGAGCGTGCGACCCAGATTGCAAGAGCGATGGTAACACAGTACGGTATGTCTGAAAGATTTGGACTTATGGGACTGGAGTCTGTACAGAACCGTTATCTTGATGGACGTGCAGTGATGAACTGTTCCGATGCAACAGGTGCACTCATCGATGAAGAAGTAAAAGAAATGCTCAAAGTGGCTTACGATAAGGCGAAAAAGATTATTGAAGACCACAGAGAAGTTATGGACGAGATTGCAGAATTCCTGATTGAAAAAGAGACAATTACCGGTAAAGAATTCATGGAAATTTACAATAAATCTTTAAAGAAAGATGAACTGGAAAGTGTTGAAGCGAATGTTGAAGAGGATAAGGAGAAAACAGAATTATCCGAGGCAGAAACGGTATCAGAAGAATCTTCATTAAAAGATGCGGAAAGTCAGGATGCACAGAAAGTTACCGAAAAGAAAGACAGTGAGCAAACAAAACAGGAAGAGTAAATTATGTTTGATATTCAGGAAGAACTGAAAAAACTCCCGGCAAAGCCGGGGGTATATCTGATGCATAATGCACAGGATGAGATTATCTATGTCGGTAAGGCAAGAATCCTTAAGAACCGTGTGCGTCAGTATTTTCAGAGTAGTTATAATAAGAGTGTAAAAATCCAGCACATGGTTTCTCACATCGCTTATTTTGAATATATCATCACAGACTCGGAGCTTGAGGCTCTGGTTTTGGAATGTAATCTGATTAAAGAACACCGTCCACATTACAATACGATGCTGAAAGATGACAAGAGTTATCCATATATTCGTGTCACAGTGCAGGAAGATTATCCGAGAATTTTATTTTGCCGTCAGGTGAAAAGGGATAAATCGAAATATTTCGGTCCGTATACGAGTGCGGGGGCGGTGAAGGATACAATTGAACTAATGAGAAAAGTATACAAAATACGGAGTTGTAGCCGGTCATTGCCTAAAGAGATAGGGAAGGACCGGCCCTGTCTTTATTATCAGATAAATCAGTGTGATGCACCGTGTCAGAATTATATTTCTAAAGAAGAGTACCGCGCCCATGTGGATAAGGCGTTGAAGTTTTTAAATGGCGATGAGAAAGAAATCATAAACAGTCTGGAAGAAAAAATGAAAAAAGCGGCCGCAGAACTTGAGTTTGAGCAGGCTGCCGAGTATCGTGATTTAATTGAAAATGTAAAACGAATCGGTGAGAAGCAGAAAATCAATGATACTGGTGGAGATGACAGGGATATTATTGCTATGGCAAAGGCCGGCGATGAGGCAGTTGTGGCTATTTTCTTTATCCGAAGCGGCAAGCTTCTCGGCAGAGATCATTTTCATATGACAGGAATCGGAGACAGTGAAAAGCAAGAGATTATCACGGACTTTATTAAGCAGTTCTATGTAGGGACTCCATTTATTCCAAAAGAAATTTTAACGCAGGAAGAAGTTCTTGATCAGGAAATTCTTGAAAAATGGCTTTCAGATAAGCGTGGAAGTAAAGTGATTTTTGCTATGCCGAAGCGTGGAAGTAAACATCAGATGATGGAGCTTGCAAGAAAGAATGCACAGAATGTTCTCGCACAGGACAGTGAGAAATTAAAGAGAGAAGAACGCAGAACAATTGGTGCGGTACATGAATTAGAGCAGGCATTAGGAATTGGGAACTTAAACCGTATGGAGGCATTTGACATTTCCAATACAAATGGATATGAAAATGTTGCTTCAATGGTTGTTTTTGAAAAAGGTAAGGCTAAACGAAGCGATTATCGTAAATTTAAGATAAAAACCGTAGCCGGACCGGATGATTACCATTGTATGGAAGAGGCGTTAGAGAGAAGATTTTCCCACGGTATCAGGGAGCAGAAGGAGCGGGAAGAAAAGGGACAGGATATGGAACTTGGAAGTTTTACCCGTTTTCCGGATATTCTTATGATGGATGGAGGAAAAGGCCAGGTAAACATTGCATTACAGGTTCTCGAAAAGCTGGGATTAACTATTCCGGTCTGCGGTATGGTAAAAGATGATTTCCATCGTACAAGAGCCTTATATTATAACAATGAAATCATTGAATTTCCTAAAAATTCGGAAGCATTTCGGATGATAACCCGTCTGCAGGATGAGGCGCATCGTTTTGCAATCACATATCATAAAGCACTCCGTGGAAAAGAGCAGGTACATTCGGTACTTGATGATATTAAAGGTATCGGTCCCGCACGAAGAAAAAGCCTGATGAAGCATTTTAAGGATATCGGAAAAGTAAAAGAAGCTTCCGTGACAGAACTTTGTGAAGCAGATGGAATTACAGAAAATGTAGCTGAAGAAATTTACCGCTTTTTTCATGAGGATACTTCTAAAAAAAATGGGGATGTGGTATGATAAATATATCAGATGTGAGATGATTCCCACCTCGCAGCAAGAATGCCGGGGCATTCTTGAATGGTGTGGATACTGGTATAATACTAACGTAGCTCTGCAAAATTATACACAGGGAGAATAGTACTGCTGCTGAGTGATTCAATACAAACCAAAGAATATGGGTTTTACGATGAAGAAGAGTAAAGAAGTAATTTTGGCTGGCAGATACTGTGGGTGAATCTTACTGTGTAGTTTGCAAGAGAAATAAACTTAATGAAAAATGGATATGTACTCTCGGAGTCTTTCTTGCACTTGCTTTTGTGGCTGATTTTCCGCCAGTCGTACCCGAATTTCATCAAC
>ENA-OPSF01001914-OPSF01001914.1-human-gut-metagenome-genome-assembly--contig:-NODE-1914-length-14445-cov-6.072759_pt1 | contig 14445 bp, 12 predicted proteins | sample MGYA00241452_ERZ501896 | MGnify/ENA primary metagenome ERZ501896 (study PRJEB25962, sample SAMEA2042111) | human gut metagenome | biome: human gut; feature: human-associated habitat; material: faeces... | reverse complement strand
GACATCATTAATGTCGAATATATTAACATGTCACCAATGTATCTGTTAAGCCAAGTTTATTATAACTATAACTCTTGTGTGTGGAGTGTTTGTGTTTGGTGTTTCACAATTCATTTTACCTAAAAGTTATACATCAAGTGCAGATATTACAATTGTACCGGCAGGAACTTCTTTGGATTATACTTCTTATTTAACTGGAAGTAAGGTGTTAAATGAAGTAAGTAATAAAATTGATTTTGAAATGGCAGCTCTAGTCGAAAGTGTTGAAGTAACAAGAGATTCAAATAATACGTATAATTACAATATTAAGGCTACTACAAACGATTCTAAATTATCGTATCGCATTGTCAAAAATGTTGTAAATGAATTTAAAAAGTCAATGATATCTGAATTAAACTTAAGTAGTGTAACTATAATGAATGAGCCACAAATTAATACTACACCAGTGAGTCCAAATGTTAAAAAGAATACATTAATTGGTACTTTTATTGGATTGGTTTTTAGTGTTGGCATTGTAGTTTTACGTTTCTTATTTAATAAACACTTAAGAAATGCAGAGGAAGCTGAAATGTTTTTAGGGGTAGATGTTTTAGCTGAAATACCATTGAAGAAATAGGAGAAAATCATGGAACATAATATATCGAGTAGTTCGGCTTATCGAAAACTACGTACTAATATTGAATATAATGAAAAACATCCGCATATTCATAGTGTATGTTTAACTGGTGCAGACCATGGAGCAGGGGCTACAACGGTTTCAGTTAATTTGGCATATTGTTTTGTGGCAAACACACCAAAAGTGTTATTGTTGGATTGTAATATAAATGATCCACACATTCATGAATGTTTTAATATAAAAAATGATTTTGGATTAACAGATATTTTAGAAGATAATGATTATACAAATTATTTGAAATACACTAAAGCAATTAAAGATAGCTATTCAGACAATGAATTACATGTTATTACAGCGGGTAATGAGAGAAAACATCCAATTGATTTATTGAGTGGACAAAGCTTTAAGGAATTTATGCAGTTAATGAAATCTGAATATGATTTTATTATTGTGGATTGTCCTAGTTTAGAAAGCTGTAGTGATGTAATTCCAGTAAGTCATTTGGTGGATGGAACAATACTTGTTGTATCATTACCTGAAACAGATAAAAATATAGCTAAAAAGTCTATAGAACGTTTAAAAAGAAATGGTGCTGAAGTATTAGGTACTGTATTAAATAAAGTGGAATAGGCATATATCCTATTCCTTTTTTGTAAATATAATTATTTTGTAGTAAAATAAATGGGCATGAGGAGATTTTTGTTATGAAAAAAAATAAGAAACAAAATAAAGTAGGTAAGATATTTGGAATTATTTTCTCTATCTTACTGGTTGCTGCAACAATGTATTTGTTGTTTAACATTATTAAATTGAATGTATTGCCTACAAAACTATTGTTTTTAATGACAATTGTATTTGTATTATTAGATTCGATATTCATCTTATTGTTATGCTTTTCAACAAAAGGTGTTGTATCTAAAATCATCTGTATTGTTTTTGCTATCGCACTATCATTAGGATCTTGTTTAGGTGGATTTTATTTATCAAAAACAGGTGGATTGCTTTCAAATATTACAAATGTCGCAAAACATTCTAAAAATACAGTGAGTGTAATTGTAAAACAATCTAGTGACATGAAAAAGAAAACAGACCTTGCTGGTCATAGTGTTGGTACTTTAGCGAATATTAATACACAAGGTTCTAAAAAGATTTTAAAAGAACTAAATAAATCGGGTATCCAGATGGAAAAAAGTGAATATGGCAGTTTAACTGAAATGTTAGAATCATTCTATAATGGAGAAGTGGATTCAATTGTTATTAATGAATCAAGTCGTAGTCAAATTACAGATATTGATGCATATAAAGATTTTGACAACAATACGCGTGTTGTATACCAAACTTCGTATAAAGTAGAAAATACAGATAAGGCCAATGCAGTAAGTAATATTACTACAACACCATTTAATGTTTTGATTTCTGGATCAGATACTCGCGGTGGATTTGACGAAAATGGTCGTAGTGATGTGATTATGGTTGCTACTGTAAATCCCAAGACAGGAACAATTTTATTAACATCAGTACCTCGTGATTTCTATGTTACAACAGCTTGTGATGCAGGTGATGGTTGTATGGAAGGTCAATTGGATAAAATTACGCATACAGGTATTCATGGTACAAATACTACAAAGCGTACTGTAGAAAAACTTTTAGGTATTGAAATCAACTATACATTTAAAGTTGGATTTGATACAGTAACAGATATTGTTGATGCTGTTGGTGGTATTGATGTAAATGTTGAACCAGGCTATGAATGCAATAACTTCTTACATGCTCCAGGACTTAGTGTACATGCTGGTGTGAATCACTTAAATGGTGAACAAGCATTAGGATATGCTCGTGAGCGTTATGCATATAGTGAAGGGGATCGTCAACGTACAAAGAACCAACAACAAGTTCTTATGGGAATTGTAAATAAAGTAACTAGTCCTGCTATTGTAACCAACTATGCTTCAATTATGGATAGTATGGCCAATACTTTCTCAACAACGATGTCAAATGATGAAATTTCATCATTGATTAAATATCAATTAAATAAGAATCCTAAATGGAAAATGGAACAGTATATGGTTAATGGTACTGGAGATACATTAATGTGTGCTGAGCTTGGTGATGCTGCTTCTGTAATGGTTCCAGATCAAAGTACAGTAACAACGGCTAAGAATAAAATCAATGCTGTTCTTGCTGGTAAGTCAGCGGATGATGTAGAGTAAGGTTATATTCCTTACTCTTTTTTTATTTTATGGGTGTATAATATAAGCACTAAGTAATTCAATTGTTAGTTAATTCGTAAGATAAACGTAAAATTTGAGGTTGTATAAAATATAGCTGTGTCATGACATAGTCCTTATGTAAAAAGATAATGATTTAAAATACATAGCTATGATTATAAATGTATACTAGGATGAGCCAGACATTTTCGGTTTTGTTAAAGTGAACGTATTGTATGATAAAACTAGAAAAGTTAGTGATTGCAATGTTTGTTACAAGGGTATTATCTTTTGCCAAACAAAAGAAATATAAAGTTTACATAAAAAAATAATAGGAGAGATTTTGAATATGGAAGATATAATAAATAGAATCGCAAATCTAGAATATGATTTATTTGTTGCTAATCCACATGCAATAGCTATTCAACAAAATGATGGTAGATATATTGCCAAATATATACATTATGATTCAAATTTACTTGAAACCATGATAAAAACTAATGGTTCTGCAGGGTGTTACCAACAAGCGTATGGTAATGGTAAAATGAAATGGATTTGTTTAGACTTTGATTGTAAAAATAAGCAAGCAAATGATGTTGAAATTAAAGCTTTATATCAAATAATAAAACACAGTTTACTTGATTATTTAGACGAATTAGATATTACGTTTTTATCTGAGTTTTCAGGTAGACGTGGTATCCATATATGGTTGATTTTTGACACTCCTATTAATAAGAAAGATGGATATAGGATTGCTAAAAAGCTGAGTGAACTAGTAGATATAGATGAATCAATTTATGGTATTGATTTATTTCCTCAAACTGATTCATATAAAGGTAATAAAGTTGGTAAACAGGTGAAATTTCCTTTATCTTCTCATAAATCAGGAAATAAATCTTATTTCTTTAAAGGGGAATATGCATCACAAGAGAAATTTGATTTAAATTTTTATAAAAATCAATTTGATATTTTAAATACATATAGGAAAAATAACATCGTAGATGTCCTAACAAAAATAGGAATCGAATATGACAGTCAGTCATACATTAAATATAAAAAAATAATTGTAATTGACGATCATAAGATTAATAGTGAAAAAGTAATACACGTTTTATCAAAGACCAAAGTTTATGAAGAAATATTTTCTAGATTAAATAATGGTTTTTTATCAAAAAAAGATTGGTATGTTCTTTTAGGAACTCTAACTCCTTTGCAAGATATGAATTTAATAAAATCTATTTTTAGTAAAAGTCTTCAATATGATGAAAAAATAACTTGTGAAAAGATTGAAAATTTAAAAGATCATTATAAGCCAGCAACTTTTGGATATTTATACTCTATTTATGATTTAGAAATAGAAGAGGGCATAGATATAAATAAAACAGGATTTGAGTTTTTGGCTGAAAGCTTAGATTTGGATTATGAGATAGAAAAAAATAAAAAAGACGACAATGAAAAGAAATTACTAAATAATTTAGAGACAACTATTTATAAAGAACGTAATTATATGTTAGATAATGATGAAAATTTAGAGATTGATGAATGGCTTGCAATTAATTCATTTAATAAATTCGATATAAAAAAATTAAATGAAAAAATTGGTAGAATAATAGATGAAGATATCGAAATTCCATTAGGAACAATTCATGTATATCAAAGAAAAGAATCAGATGAAAAAATTCGAAATATGGTTGTGTTAAACACAGAAGAAAGGATAATTACTACTCAATTAGCTTTGGAAATTGCTTATGAGCATTGCAAACTTTTGAAATCGTATAGTTACAATGTATCTTTTTTATCTGATACCAATCTTTTTTATAACTGGTATACTTCGTGGGGAAATTATATAGATAAAATCAAATCTTATATTGAGATTCCTTTTTTTGGGGATTGGGGAGTAATAACAATAGATATTAAAAATTATTTTGATAGTATTGATTTTTTAGGCATGTACAATTCATTATCTTGTGGGTTTTCCGCGAAAGAAAGAAAAATAATGGAAAAGTTAATTGATTATAATGAACGATTAATGAGAAGAGTTAGATGTGACAATGTTCGTTTTGGGATTCCTCAAGGACCAGCTTATGCAAGAATCATGGCAGAGTTGTTTTTAAATCGAATTTTAGAAAAATTGCCTGAGAAAAAGGACACCGAAAAATCCGGATATGAATTGTATCGTTATGTAGATGACATAATAATTTTTTATCAAGATGATGTTAATCCTTATGATTTGCTAGATGATATTCGCGAATTATTTATGAGTTATTCACTAGAATTAAATGAAGAAAAAACATATGTATATGGGAAAATCAAAAATCTAGATAGTGAGGATCTAAAAGCAATTCTTAGAAAAGATAGGTTTAATTATAGTTTTCAATATTCAGAAACAGATTATTTAAGAGATGAATATGAAAAACAAAGAATATTTATAGAATGTTTAAGTGATGAATTTAATATAGATGATGTTAGTTATTTATTTGGATACAAGACAGATGTATTTTATACAAAAAAGTATTTTTATAAATATGCTTCAAACATATTTTCATCAGATTATGGAAGGGGAAATACTTTTAAAAAATTTTATAACTATTTATTTGCAGATAATGAGTTGTTAAGATATACAATAGAAAAAAATTTATTTCATTTAATTAAAATAAATACATTGAATTTTAAAAATTGTATAAGCTGTTTATATTTAAATGTTTATAATCAAGTTTTAGAAAAAGAATATGTTAACGAAATTTGTGTTAATTTCTTGATGAATTTAGATTTAGATCAGATATATAGTTCTGAAAGACTAATTATAAAGAGTATTGAAAGATGGTGTGAAATTTAATTATGAAAAATGAAAAAACTCAAAATATTTTGATAGAAATTTATAAAACAATTAAATTGCCTAATGTTGATGAAAAAGTCTTATATAAGAGTATTGTTGACTTTTCTTCATTAAATACACGAGAACTTGATCAATCAAAGAAATTAACATTAGATGTATTTTACTTGATTTCAGCCCATATCAAAGATAGGGAATTAGCTAATAGTAAGTTGATTGATAAGTATAAAAAGTCTTTTGAAAATATCAGGACTCTAGATACTAATGGTATGCAAGAGAATTCAAAAATATTAGTATTTAAATTTTTGAAAGAATTGCATAATAATATTTTGGATCAAGAAGCAAATAAAGATACATTTAAAAAGATGTGTGAAAATATTGAAGAGATATTTGAAGAGTTAGATTCAATACGATATGTTTTTAGAATTCAAAATGAGGATAAAACACTTTTCTTCCCAATCAGTTACCTATTGTTTAACGTTTTATTAAATGATGAACAATTTTATGATAATGATACTTTGATTTACAAAATCAGAATAGCTTTAGAAATTTTTAAAACTGGAGAATTTGATGATGAAAAAAATATTTTAAGTCAAATGGAAAAAAAGTATAATATCAAGCTGATTTCATATATGATGGATGCAAGTTATATGATTGTTGGTGGTAAAGAAAAGTGGAAGGATCATTTAAAGAAAAACAAAGTGATTTGTATAGTTCGAAATCAAAATGAAGTTTATATTCGTCATCCTAGTAAATCGTATTTTACTGAAAATATTATAAGAGATTATAATATTGACAAAATTCAAAATGAAAAAAATTATAATGGTTGTAATATTGCTTATTTTGTCGAATTTAAGTTGAATGATAATATACAACTTACAAGCATAAAAGATATTCTGTTAAAAGATGACTACAAATTGAAGATTGATTTACTCTTTTTATTATTTAACAAAAAATATAAGAATATTTTCTTAGAAAATTCTTTATATATTGATCAAAATAAAATACATTTAATAAATCCATTTTGCAAAAATGATAAATATTTGATTACGTTAAAAAATCAAGTGGAAATAAAATCCAGACATTTTGATAAATGTATTATGGAAGCGTTAGATGTATACTATCAAAACAATCTAATTGGAAATGAATTAGATTTTATGATGGTTGGTTCATTAATAAAACTGCTTAGAATTAATGGTGATTTAAATGAAGATTTTTTTAATAATCTAGATAAAATAACAAATAACTTCCAAAATTCAATAATATTAAAGTGGTTAGATGGATTGCCTGAAAATGAACGGATAACTTCATTGAGTGAATTGTTAAGTTGTTTCGGTGAAGACGTAAAATATGTGTCAACATATAGTATTGAAATTAAAGATTTAGAATGGTTTGCTTTTAAATTGCCAGTAAATGAAATATTAAAGTGTATTCTTTCAAATGAAAAAATATGTATAATTTCTGATGCAAGTTTAGACATGATATATAGGGTGGAAAATCGAAATGGAGTAGTTATTAAAAATAAGAATGGTGAAGAGGTAGATGAAAATGAAATTGTCTGTAATGGTGATTATAATGAGGGGGAATGTTTGTTAAGTGGTGGTAAGTATTATCTAGATAAAACGCTGATTGCAGCATTTAAGATCCGTGAAAAAATAAGTAAGATAAATCAAAATCTAAACGATTTTTCAGATTATATAGAACCAAAACATATAAATGGTTTTAAACAAATAAGGGATGTTATGGATTTGCAAAAATATGCATTACTACGTGTAGGAGAAATAAAATGTAATCCAAGAAGTATTTATAATATCCGTATATTAAATCATTTGTTTGCTCATGAAATAACGATAGATAAACAAGAAGATTTTATTCACATGATTCAATTCCATGGCATAACGAATTTTAAAGAAGGTTGTGAAGAATTACATCGATTATTCGAACCAAATATTTTGGTGGTTCCTAAAGAAAGGGTTGATACGGATAACACACTTAGTAGTGTATATGAGCAATATTTAAAATTGTTTACAAAAAGGCAAACACCCATACACTCATCAAGTTTAGATATAAAGGGTGACAAATATTATTTAGATGGTGTTGAGATTAAGGAAATATATTTTCTATTTGATACTGTTTTAAGTGGGAAACAGGCTAAGGATAATTTAATAAACTATTTTCCTGAATATAAAAACAAATTTAAAAATGCTGAAAACATTAAGGATAGAAGTCAAAAATATATTTGTGAAGAAAGAACAGTCACAATTAAAGAAATAATGGAAAAAAATGGCATTGATAAAGTAACTTGTGTATTTATTAACTATGCTGATGATTGCAAATGGGAAAAAAAAGTGGATAACTTCTTTAAAACTATAGGTCTCAAATATAAAATTGAAAAGTGTAAGTCAATTAATTTTTCTGATGTGAAAACTAAATGTATATTTAATTTTGCTGAAAAAATATATAATCATAAAATAAAAGATAACTTTTATCCATTAATTAGAGAATTTAATATGCCAAAGAGATCTGTTTTTCCTAAAGATGAAATGAATCATCCTGAATGGATTTCTAGTATATTTGTATTAAAAAAAGAGTTTGAGTGTTACTAGTACTATGACGGTGTGTTCCGCTATCTGAAGTCCGATTAGTATGTACCAAATATCTACTAAAAAAATATGGTTATTTAAACCTTGTTTTGAAAATGCCTTATTCTTTTTATGCATTCTAGATATAAAATTTAATCATGAGGTGTGCGCCAGTTCGGTGCCAAATATTTAGCTGGTTGGAATCCAACCTGGTAAAACCTAGCGAGTTGCCAGTACCAAGTCCTAGGAGCGTCAAAGGCTAACAATGGTGTTTAAGCGTACGATAGGGTACAGGAACCCCGTAATGTGTAAGTGTGAAGTGATTGAGCTCTGTTAGAAATATCGATTGTATGGAGATCTATTACCTTAATGGGTCACCAACAAGGAATAATCGCTAAAGCGAGACTATGAAAAATACACCGGAGTCCTGGAGTATGATATAACAGACAACTATTTTATCAGATACATCAAACGATTTCTGATTGTTGGAGTTATGGAAGATGGCTAACGATTGGCTACAGAATCAGGAACAGTACAGGGAGGATTAATATCACCAGTACTGGCAAATGTAAATGGTACGTTATGTTGATGATTTTGTATGTCTGTTTCAATACGAAAATGAAGCACAAAAGTTTTATCAGTTTCTAATAGAGAGACTGAAGAAGTTGAAAATGAAAAGAGAAGCCATTAAGAAATTGATTTGGGGCATATATACGAAAGCATTATGGACACCTTTAAAGCGTTGAATGTGAAATTAACAGGACATTACAGATATTATGAAAACTATACTGGTCTGCAAAAGTTCTATAGATATGTCCAAATAGAATTGTGGAAAAGCAAGAGACGTAGAGACCAGACTAATTGGCTGACATGGAATAAATATCTTAAAGATAAATCCGATGGAGTATCCAAAGATATATTTAAATAGTGATTGTTAGGCGAATATCGTATACCTTAATAGGGCACGTGCGGTACAGTGAAGTTTTTAAGAATTACACCTTATCCAAAATTTTTATTGATGAAAGGAGTGAAAGTCGAGATAAAGTTTACTCGACGTTGTTTATTATGGAAACTAAAGATTATATACAAAATAGAATTCATACGAATATTCGTAAGTTTGAAGAACTGACCAAGAAGTATCATAGATGTCATATAGGATTGCTTGTTTCTTCTTTTAGTTGTTTTACTGCTGTTCTAATTTTGAATGTTATTTATTTGATTGTTCCAGTAATATGGTTGATTCTTTCTGCTTGCGTGTTAGTGTTGGCAGGACTATTTTTGTTATTCTTTGATGTTTTGAATGATTATTCATCGAAGTCATTGGAATATAAGTATAAGTCTGATTTATTGAATTATGAAAAGAACTTATATGAAGCAAAACAGGGTGGATTTAAAGGCTTTGCATTTCGATGTGAAAGGTTCATGTAATCCCGTACTCTTTGTGTGAATTTGCCAACTCGTGGTCATTTATTATATAATATATAATTGTGAGCTACTAAAGAGTTTATAGGAGATTTTATTATGTCTAAAAAGGATGTAAAACTTTCGCAGAATGTGAAAAAGAAAAAGAAGAAAAATAAGCGTCCTATCACTAAGTTTTTAACTGTATTTATGTTTATTGCGTTAGGTGCATTTATTTTTCAAATGATTCGTTTGAATTTATTGCCTTTTAAATTAATAATATTAGTTTCATTGGTATTTGTACTATTAGCTTTGATTTTAGTTATATTGATGAACTTTAAGGCAAAGAAGTTTTTTAGTCGTTTTCTATTTGGTTTGATATCTTTATGTATGTGTATTGGTCTTGCGTATGGAAACTATTTTATGTTTAAGACAAAGGATACGTTTGATGTCGTAACAAGTCTTGCGGATAGTAAGGCGACTACGGTTTCTATTGTTGCTTTAAAGAGTTCTAATATAAAAAAAGAATCGGATTTAAAGAATAAAAAGATTGGAACGATTCTAAGTATGGATGAAACGGATTCGAATCGAATGTTGAAGGATTTAAAATCAAAGAAGATTAAGTATTCAACGAAGGACTATGAAAATTTGGATGAATTAATGGAAGCTTTATATGGTGGTAAAGTAGATGTGATTTGTTTAAATGAAAAGTATCGTGATATTCTTCATGAAGCAGAAGAGTATTTTAGTTTCCAAACAGATTCTAGAATTGTTTATCAAAATGTTCATTATACAAAGGTTGAAAAGAATGATAATCCTAGTGATTCTGTAAAGGACATCACAAAGGATGGATTTACTATCTTAGTAAGTGGGAATGATTCTTATGGTTCTTTACAAGATGGTAATACGCGTAGTGATGCGAATATGTTGATTACAGTTAATCCTTCAACAGGCCGTATTTTAATGACGAGTATTCCTCGTGATTATTATGTGGAATTGGATTGCTTGGATGGTGGAGAAGGAACATCTTGTCCAACTGGTAGTTATGATAAGTTAACGCATTCTGGTTTATTGGGTATTAAGAGTACGGAGAAGAGTGTTGAAAAAGCATTGGGTATTAAGATCAATTATAATGTTCGTGTAAACTTCTCAAGTGTTGTTAACTTGGTTGATGCGCTAGATGGTATTGATTTGGATATTAAAGAAGGTGAACAGGTTGATATTTTATATGCGAATGGACAGCCTGGTTTAAGTGTAGGTACGCATCATGTGGATGGTGAAACAGCATTAGCGTTTGCACGTGAAAGACATGCATATGCGGATGGTGATAATCAGCGTGTACGTAACCAACAAAAAGTATTCAAAGCCATTATTAAGCGTATTATTTCACCTAAGATGATCACAAATTATGGTAAGTTTATGGATGCTTTAGCTATAGCTTTTGATACAAATTTATCTGGAGATGAGATTTGTGATTTTGTGAAATATGAATTGGAACATATGCCAGATTGGAAATTTGAGTCTTATTCAATTGCGGGCGACTCTGGTTATGAATTCTGTTATCTTGCTCAAGCCAATGGTTCTGTTGTTTATCAAAATGATATTATGAATGAGGTTGCTGCTAAAAAGATTAAAGCTATTCTAAATGGTAAGAAGGCAAGTAGTGTCAAGGATCCTTCTGGTGTTTCTCAAAAGCCTAGCAAGGGAAATGCGATTGGTAATGAAGCGGAACTTCGTGCTATGGGCGAACAGAATGAAGCTAGTGAATATGATGAAGATTATGGCTATGATTACGATTATAGTTATGATTCAAATGAAGAGAATAATGATTATTACAATGAACAACCTAGTGATGAGTATTATTCGAATGAAGAAGAAACGTATTAATATGTTATAAAAGTCGTACTTAACGGTATGACTTTTTACTTAAGGGAAAGGGTTAAAGGGTATGTTATTTCCAAGTGAAGTTTTTTTATTCATGTTTTTACCGTTTGTATTAGCCATTTATTATTTAGTGTTAAGAAAACATACAAAGAGTAAGAATATATTTTTGTTTGTCATGAGTTTATTGTTCTATGCATATGGAGAACCTAAATATGTATTTTTAATGTTATTCATGATTTTGTTCCATTACTTTTTAGGCTTGTGTATTGAAAAGCACCCTTCAAAATGGATCCTAGTCTTTATGGCTATTGCGGATATTTGTGTTTTGGGATACTTTAAGTATTTAAACTTTATTGTTTCTATCTTTACAGGCAATTTAAATACGTTTAAGATTGCTCTTCCTATTGGTATATCTTTTTATACGTTCCAAGCCATTTCGTATGTTGTGGACGTTTATAGAGGTAAGGGTAAGGTACAAACAAATTTCTTAAATGTGGGTTTATATATTTCTTTATTTCCTCAATTGATTGCAGGTCCAATTGTTCGTTATGAAACGATTGAAAAGGAGATAGAGCATCGTAAGGAAACTATAAATGATTTTTGTTTAGGCGTAACTCGTTTTATTATTGGTCTTGGCAAGAAAGTGTTATTGGCTAACAATTTTGCGATAGTGGCTGATGCTGTATTTGCGGGTGTGAAATCGGGTTCAACAACAAATTCATTCTTATTCTTATGGTTAGGAGCCATTTTTTATACGTTACAAATCTTTTTTGATTTTGCAGGATACTCTGATATGGCTATTGGTCTAGGTAGAATGTTTGGTTTCCATTTCATGGAAAACTTTAAGTATCCATACATTTCTAAAAGTATTTCTGAATTTTGGAGAAGATGGCATATTTCTTTACAAACATGGTTTAGAGACTATATTTATATTCCACTTGGTGGTTCTAGAGTAAATAGTAAGATTCGTCTAGTTTTTAATATTTTTGTAGTATGGTTATTAACAGGAATCTGGCATGGTGCAAACTGGACTTTTATTATTTGGGGATTGATGTACTTTGTACTGTTAATTCTTGAAAAGTTCTATCATATTGATCAAAAAATGGGTAAATATAAACATCTTTATACAATGTTCTTTGTCATGATGGGATGGGTATTGTTTAGAAGTGATTCTATAGGTAGTGCATTTGTATATATTCGTTCTATGTTTGGGTTTGGCTGCAAAGGATTTATTGATGCGATGTGTATTCAATATTTTAAACAAAATGTTTTGTATTACATAATGGGAATCTTATGTTGTATGCCTGTCTTTAAAAACATTGATCGTATTTTTAAAAAGAACATTGTTTATAATGTGATTTATACATGTTGCGTATGTGGAATTTTATATTTGAGCATTATCTTTATTTTCTCAAATGCATACAATCCATTTATTTACTTTAACTTTTAGAAAGGGGCCTGCATATGAGAGAAAAAATAATAACACTTGTATTTTGTCTAGTGATATTTGGCATTTCTGTTTCAACTTTATTCAATCAAACCATTTCTTTGTTTACTAAAAAAGAAGAAGTGAGTGATGTAGTAAAGGGACATGAGTTAGAGCAGAGTCGAAATAAAAAGGATTCAAATAAGATATCGTCTGCAGTAGATTCTTTTACTTCCAACTTAACGGGTAAAAAAGAAGGTTCTAAAGCAGCGAGTGAAGTAACTAAGAAGACAACGGGAAATACATATATTGAATCAACACAGGTATTGCTTGGAAAAGATAATTGGTTGTTCTTTAAGTCTAATACGGATGGGGATCCAATTTCAGATTATCAAGGTATTAACCACTATAATGAAGAAACTATGGCTGAAATCGCTAGTAAACTAGAGACAGAAAGAAATCAGTTTGCACAATACGGATGTGACTTCTATATTTTATCTATTCCAAACAAAGCCAATGTATATCCTGAATATATGCCGGATACGGTTGTTCGTGAAGATTCAACTTCTAAAACGGATTTATTAATGGAGTATTTAAGTAAAAACACAGATTTAAATGTAGTGGACGCAAAACTAGATTTACTAAAAGCTAAGAAAAAGAATCAGGTTTACTATAAAACAGATACACATTACAACCAAAAGGGTGCGTTTATTACAGTACAAGCCCTAAAGAAAAAAGTAGATGGTAGAACAGATTCATTAAAATCTGTGAAATTTAATAAACTATCCAAAAACTATGCAGGTGATTTAGCAGACTTATGTGAAATGAAAGATACATTTAATGATGACATTCAATATGCGATTGAACCATCGAGTATTACTTCAAATAAAAAGTCAGGTAAAAAAGTGCTTTTGATTGGTGATTCATTCTCTAAACATATGAATGATATTATGAGCCTATATTTCTCTGAAGTACATACAGTCAATGTATGGTCATTTACAACAGATCAATTAAATCAGTATCAGCATGATATTGTTGTATGGGAATATGTTGAAAGATACACAGACCATTTCCGATGGATCTCATGATTTGAATAGAGGGATTCTTTTAAAATTTGGTTTATAAGATGGTATTGAGTGTTTAAATGTTTTAATATAATAAAGGAGTTTAAAAATGAAGAAAATTGATTTGCACATTCATACAATAAAGACAGTTAGTGATTCGATTAAAGGTGATGAGTTTGAATATTCTTTTGATAAATTAAAAGAATATGTTCAACAAAGAAATATTGATGCAATTAGCATTACAAATCATAATGTTTTTGATTTAGAACAATACGAAGACATTAGAGATAATATTGGAATTGTTGTATTCCCAGGAATAGAAATTGATTTGGAAAATGGACATATATTAATAATTACGAAAGACAGTGATGTTATAGATTTTGGCTTAACTAGCAATTTGGTGACTTTGCTATAATTCTGCGTTTTATCACT
>ENA-OPSF01001913-OPSF01001913.1-human-gut-metagenome-genome-assembly--contig:-NODE-1913-length-14450-cov-2.563043_pt1 | contig 14450 bp, 10 predicted proteins | sample MGYA00241452_ERZ501896 | MGnify/ENA primary metagenome ERZ501896 (study PRJEB25962, sample SAMEA2042111) | human gut metagenome | biome: human gut; feature: human-associated habitat; material: faeces... | reverse complement strand
CTTCCGGTACGTCCGGTCATTCTTGCCGGTGATGATGTGTGCTTTGTCGCGCGCGGCTGTCTGGGTCTGGAATGTGCCGAACGGTTTATGAAGCACCTTTCCGCAAGGACCAATCCGCAGGACGGTGAAACCTATGCGGCCTGTGCGGGCGTAGCTATGGTACACCTGAAATATCCGTTCCATCAGGCGTATGATCTGGCGGAGGCACTGTGCAGCAGCGCGAAGAAGTACGGCGTTTCGCTCTGCGGAGATGGTTCGGTATCTGTGATGGATTGGCATATCGAATTTGGTCAGCTGAAAGAAAATCTCCGTGAAATCCGCAGCGACTACGAAACCGAGGACGGAAAACGCATGGAATTACGTCCGGTGGTGGTGCTCGAGGGCAAAATGGACGAGGCTGCGCGCACGAAAATGAATGTACGCACCTATGATTTCGTACGCGGTATGTGTATGCAGATGAAGCAGGCGGTGCAGGAATGCGGCGAAAAAATTGCGCGCGGAAAGCTCAAGGAACTGCGCGGTGCCATCAAGCAGGGCGATCTGGAATGCCGCTATGCGCTGCAGGACAGTGAAATCACCAAGCTGCTCCGCGCGATATTTGAAGCGCAGTTTGATACGGCAGACAAGCAGTATGCCCAATTTGCCGCCATGCTGAAAAACGGCAAAGCGATCGACAAGCAGCCGTTCCGCACCTTTGATGACGGCAGCAGAAACAGTGAACCGGTTTCTCACTGCCTGTTTTTTGACGCGATCGAAATGATGGATCACTTTGAGCGACTGGAGGGGAAGGCATGAGCAGGCAGGTAGAATTACAAGTCAGATTAGAGCTGCTTTCCGATACGATTTTCGGCTCAGGTCACAGCATTCCCGGCGGCGAGGATATCGCGGTCTGTCAGGATGAGAACGGCTATCCGTATCTCAAAGGCACTACTTTCAAGGGCTTGCTGCGCGAGAGCATGCACGATCTGCTCGAGTGGAGCAGCGGCCCGATGGATACAGTAGAGGAACTGCTCGGCAAGGAAGGTTGGACGGGTACGGCAGGCGGCCGCCGTCTGCACCTGACGCCGCTGACGCTCGAAGAAAAGCCGGAGGAGAGCGAGACCTGCTATGATCACCGCACGTTTACCAGTCTGGAAAACGATGTTGTGAAAACGGGTACATTACGCTCGGCGATGTGTATTTGCAGAGGACAGAAATTCATCGGCAAGATTTTCTGTGAGGAGCAGGATGTGTCGCTCGTACGGGAGTCCGCGCTCGGCATCAAGTGGCTGGGCACGATGCGGAGCCGTGGCTTCGGCCATGTAAAAGTTATCGCAGAGCCGGTAAAAGCGCAGAAAACCGCCTTTCCGGCAGTTGGAGCGACCCATTGTCTGCATTATACGCTTTACACGGAAACGCCGGTCAGCATGACCGACTACAACCGTTCCGGCGAAAACAGCTGGGACACGCACGGATACATTGCCGGTGCGGCTGTGCGCGGTATGGCGGCCAGCCTGCTCGCACAGCGTGAGCCGGACTGGTTTGCTGCCAACAAAATTGCGCTGCTGACCGAGAAAACGCGCTTCCTGAGTGCGTTTCCGGTGCAGAAGGACAATCCGGCGGTTCTCCCGTCCCTCAAGGGTTTTTATGAGCAGAAGGACGGCAGTGATTTCCATTCGGTTTTAGAGGACGGCGAAATTTCCGAAGGCTCCAAACGTGCCGATGTAGGTTCGTTCTGCACGATCGAAAACGGCGTACTGCATTACTGGAACGCCAGAACCGGCGGCAGCCAACGCATCCAGCGAACGGATAAGCTGATTTTCCAGACGCGCAGCATTGACGCAGGACAGCGGTTTGATGGTTATATTCTGCTTGATGATGCGTCCATTGCGCCCAAGCTGGCCGAGGTGCTGTGCGGTACGGTTTGGATCGGTGCCGACCGTTATGATGGCATGGGCAAATGCCGCATGAGCATTGAACCCTGTGATGCTCCGGCGTACCGCCGATACGGCAGCATGCAGCGTCACGGTGATAACAAGGTACTTTATATGCTGGCGCTGTCGCCGCTCGGCATGACCAACGAGTACGGTGAGCCGTGCGGTATCAACTGGGATGTGCTCGCGGAAAACCTCGGTGTGGCAAGCGTAACATCCGAATTCAGCAGCACTTCGGTCTCGGAATACGGCGGCTTTAACCGTCAGTGGGGATGCCACACACCGGCCGTCCGCATGTACGATGCAGGCAGCCTGTTCAAAATCAGCTTTGATGGTGAATCGCCGGATGAGGAACATCTTTCCGCCATCGAGCAGAGCGGATTGGGTCTGCGCCGCGCAGAAGGGTTCGGCCAGGTGCTGTTTCTGTCGGAATCGCTGTTCGGCAGCATCAAGGCAAAACAGCCGGTGGAGTACACCGCCGCACCGCGCCGACAGAATATGGCTGAACTGCGCCGTAAGCGTCTGACATGGATCATGGAGCAGTGTGAAAAGAAATTCGCCGGCGATATTTCGGACAGCCAGCTTGGCTCTATCCAGGCCATTTGCGAGGAACACAAACACAGAGCCGATATTCTGCAAAAACTGAATGGATTTTTTGCTCATAATGCGGAAAAGGGTGAACAAACGTCTAGCAAGTTTGCGAAAATGAAGCAACTGGTCAACACAGTGCTGTCTCATCCGTCAGAACCGTGGATGGAAAATATGAATACAACGGAACGGGTACAGCTGCTTTGCGACCTGTTCGATCACAGCCGAAAGGAGGACGCAGGCCATGGCAACGTTTGATAAAGCAGTTCGTTATGAGGTAACGGCAGTTACGGAAACGCCCTTGCGTACCGGTCCTTCCGACGGCAGTATCGACCGCGTACTTCGCCACCGGGACGGACAGGCATTCCTGCAGGCTGCTTCTCTGGCTGGCGCATTGCGCGGCTGGCTGGAAAAGCAGGATAAGAACGCCGCAAATGCGCTGTTCGGCTCACAGGAAAAGTCCGGGCAGCTCATCGTTTCCGATATGGAAATCAAGGAAAAAGCAGTGGAATCGGCGGAGGATACCACGATACAGCTTCGCCCGCGCCTGCGCATCAACGGCAAAATGGGCTCGGCGGCAGACGGCGGCAAATTCGATGTGGCCCACATTGCACGCAATACCGTGATGCAGTTCACTCTGACATGGATGGGCGCGGAAAGCGATACGGACGGTCCGGCGCAGATCGAGCAGATGCTCGGTGCGCTGCACACAGGTGAGATCCGTTTGGGCGCACAGAAATCCAACGGCTTCGGACGGGTTGCGCTGACGGTCCGCAGCCAGACCTATCACATGACCGACAAGGCCGACCGGGAGGCTTGGCTGCAGGATGAATTTGACGGCCAAACGCTTGAACTGCCGAAGATTTGCACGAAAAGTGTATGTACATTCACAGTCAACGGCGTTGCGGACAGCATTCTGATCAAGAGTTCGGTTCCGCGTGTTGAATACGATGAGAATAACACGCGCAAGGAGATTATTCAGAACATTAAGGAGAACGATATAGCGGTCCTGCCGGGTTCGTCGGTCAAGGGTGCTGTACGTGCCCGCGTGAAGGCGATCGCCGACTTGCTCGAATGCTCGGAAGCCGTAGACGAATTGTTCGGACGCGGTGCTGCACAAGGTGATAACGGTATCGCCGGTCGAGTGCGGTTCACCGATGTGGTGCTGGATAAGGCAAAAAAGCAGACGGTCTCGCGTATCCGCATCAATAAATTCACCGGAGGCGTAATACGCCGCGGACTGTTCACCGAAGAACCGCTGAAAAGCGGCGTTACGCTGACTATCACAGCGCCGCAGGATAATATCTGCGGCTGTGCGCTGTTGGTTTACGCACTGCGCGACCTCGGTCTTGGGTTATATAATCTGGGCAGCGGCGGCGCTGTCGGACGCGGTTATATTAAGGTATCCCGCATTGCAATCGCGTGCGGAGACAAAACCGCCGATATGACATTCGGCGTGGACGGCTGCAAGCTGAACGACACGGACAATCTGGTTTCGGCCTGGCTGCATGCACTGGAGGAACGCACATGAAACGGATAGATAGCATAGAACAGGCTCTGCAACAGGCCGAAAAGCTGCAGTTCGTCATGGTGACCGAGCTGAGCCGTGTTGTTATTGGCAAAATGCCGATGGATATCAACTGGGATGAGCTGATAGAAGCACGTTTTTTCGATCACGATACCGAAATCCGCATTTTCCGTGAAAGCGGCGAACTGAGGGCCCGCAGTGTGATTTTGCAGGACGATATGCCGTACATCGAAAAGCAGTATAAGAAATTACAGGGCAATCTGGGCAGTGAAATCAGCGTGCGCGAGTATCTGACGTTTGATGAGGACGGTCAGGCCGGTGTGAGCGCCGTCTGCCTGTACGATTGGAGGGAATGACGAATGGCGAAGGACGATAACTACTATCCGCCGAAAACATTGGAAAACACCGTTCGTGCACCATATAACTTTGTGCCGTTTACCGAGCGTCAGCCGTTTATGCGGTATACCGATGTAAGCAAACTGCCTGCGCATGACGAACTTTGTGCAGACCTGCTCACCGGTGAGATTCATCTGACGCTTACCGCAGAAACGCCGGTTTTCGTGTCAGACGGACAGGAAAATGCGGATTTCTTCCGCGGCGCCAACGGAAACTATATGATTCCCGGCTCTACCATTCGCGGCATGGTAAGGGAGAATATGCAGATTCTTGGGGATGGTTTGGTTCTCAAGGATGAGGATTTGGAGGATTACCAGATTTATTACCGCGAAATTGCAGGAAAAGGTGCGCGCAAACCGCTGCGCAAATACTATCAGGATACACTGGGCGTAAAGCCGGAAAAGGCCCGGAGCGGCAAGTCGATTTCCATACCGCACAATATCAACGCGGGTTATCTGGTGCGAGAAAACGGCTTATACCGGATCTATCCGCTGCCGAAAGAAACGCCGGTACTGCGTGTATCGCGTGAACTGACAGAAAAAGTATTCGGTAAAGAAAAATATGCCTGCACAGAAGCAGTCGCATATGAGTCGGACGGCAAAAATGTCACCGCACTGTATCAAGCGGAAAATGCCCCGGCAGACAAGGAACGCGGTATCCTGCTGTTTACCGGAAAACCGGTACAGAAAGAAAACCATTTGTATGTTTTTCCGCCGATCGACAGAGATCAGCACGGCATTGATATTTCGGAAGCTGACCGCTTGTCCTATCAGGCGGACTGTGAAGCGCGCAAAAATACGGCGAAAGCGTATCAGGAGTTCTGGAAGCTGCCGGAGGAGGGACAGAGTAAGCCGGTTTTCTATGTAAATTATGATGGGCACATTTATTTCGGCATGGCACGCTATCTGCGCATCGGTCATTCGCATTCCATTGCGGAAGGACTGCCCGAGCGTTTTCGGAAAATGCAGAAGCGTATTACCTCGCAGAATGAGCTTCCACTGGACTATCCACATGCGATTTTAGGATTTACGCATAATTTTAAGGACGAAAACAAAAAAAGCAGTAATACATCTTACCGTTCGCGCGTGTCCTTCGGCGATTTTGAAGCCATAAGCAGTGCCGTGTCTGCTGATGCGTATAAAACTGTTCTTGGTGAGCCAAAACCCAGCTTTTTCGAGGGATATGTGCAGGAAGGAAAGCACTATTCTTATGAGCCTAATGAGCCGAAAGACGCCTTCCAATTAAACGGTTTTAAGCAGTATTGGCTTAAAGATGTAGAATTCCCGCTGCCGCAAAGCGGCAATGAAAAGGTTTTGACTACCTTGCGTCCTATGAAGAAGGGAACTACGTTCAGCGGTACAATTCGCTTCAAAAATCTTGAAAAAGACGAACTCGGTCTGCTGCTGTGGTCGCTGGTGCTGAATGAAGGCTGTTACCAGTCGATCGGCATGGGCAAGCCATACGGCTTCGGCCGTATGAGCGTCAAACTGGACAGTCTGCGGCTGTTCGATTTCGCAGCACTCTATTCGGTTTCCGGCTTCGAGAGCGCAGGAAGAACCGCAGAGTGCAAGCCATTCATCCAGGCGTATAAACAGTTTATGAACGATAATAAATCGAAAACCGCACCGGAAATGGATGATAGACCGGAAATCAAGGACTTCTTCTATCTGAAAAAGACGATCCGAGAGGATACGGAAATGGTGGATTACCTGACGATTGACCAGAAGAAGGAACCGAAGCGGCTGCTGTTCAAGGAAATGTATTATCCGCTGCCGCCGGTTGCCGAGCTGCGTGAGAAAGCCGAAAAGGATGCGCCGAAGTATGATTCTGCAGAGGATGCAACAGCTGCACTGCTCCTGAAATTTGGTGCAAAGACTAATTCGTCGAATACCGGAAAATCCTCGAAAAAGAAGAAAAAGTGAGGTCAGCATGGCGAAAAAAATTATTTTATTCCTCAGCTTGCTGAGCGAGGATGAATCCAAGCGGAAAACCCAGGACTATGCCTGCGCGGCCGGTGTACTTGGCATGGACGAGGCCCACAAGATCACCGGTACGCAGACCAACGAAGCGCCGGTCAAGGCCATGCTGCTGGCACATCCGGATGTCCGGTCGATCATCTGTATCGTAACACCGCAGGCAAAGGAAAGCACGCTGGATTTTTTCAAAACGCATATTCTGGAGTTCGCACGAGAAAAGCAGATCAAATTACCGGACGATATCTTTAAGATTATTGATTTTCAGAATGACGAGGTGTTTACCGAAGGTCCGCTGCAGCGTGTTCTGAACGAGATCCAGCCGGGCGGCATGGGCAAAAACAGTATGGGTGATGAAATTCTGCTGGAAACGACCGGCGGGTGGCGCAACACGATGATGTATCTGCTGCTTCTCAGCCGCGTACTGACCTATAATCACAATCAGACGATCGGTGCAACCTATGCTGATTTTAACAACCAGCAGATCACCGATGTATCCGATCTGCTCCGCATGTTCGACCTGGTAGGCGGCATGCAGGAGATGAGTTCGTTCGGCAATGTGCGCACCCTGCGCAAGTATTTCGGCGCAGAGCCGCAGGACGAACGAATCGGTGAACTGCTCGATGCACTCGAAGCGCTTAACGAGGCGATCACGCTGTGCAGAACAAGCAAAGTAAGCGGATGCCTGGAGCGGTTTATCCATGCGGTGAACGAAGTGAAATCCTGTGACAATCCACTCGTCCGTCAGCTTACGCCGGCATTCGACAGTATTTTCCGGGAGCGGAAGTTCAAAATCCGCAGTTTGATCCGATGGTGTCTGGAACGGGATATGTACCAGCAGGCCGTAACCCTGTATATCGAATGTATTCCGACAGAAATTTTTAAGAATATTGTACAGAAAAAGCAGGAGAACCACCTGTTTAATCCGAAATACGATGATAAAACACGGTTCTCCGATGCCGATGAGTTTTTCTGTTACCTGCTGAATGCCAGCCGATACACCAGCGCATCCAAGGGCAGCAGCGATCAGTATGCAATGCAGGTATATACGATTGAAAATCTGGAGACCTGTTTCCCGTCAGCTCCGTTTGAATTAAAACCGGGATATAAAATCCATAAACTGCAAAATATTGCACGCGATTATCTGTATATCAAACTTCTGCGCAACATGATCAACCATGCACAAACCACCGGTACGGAAAGCACGGAACAGGCGGTTGAATATCTCAAGGGATGTGGTTATTGTTCTCCGGATGCCGTGGACTTAAAAACGCTGCGTACCGTGATGGAAAATGCGCTGAATAACTTGAAGGTCTGAGGAGAGACTTATGAAAACATTTTTTACGATCATCCCATTGCAGGGAAGCAAGGATCTGAAAGCGTGTATCTATCAGGCCGTGGACAACGGTGACTTGCAGATGGATACGCCGACCCACTTCCCAATCATGACTGCTATGCACGCTTACGTTAAGCCCGGAGATGAGATTCGCGTTGTAGCGATTCTGTCCGCTGTACAGAACTGTGAAACGAATCTCGAAAAATTCCGCGAGGAAGTGGAGAATATGAGTCAAGAAATCGGCTTCACTTATCCGCGCGGCATAGAAATTGTAAATGCTCCAGCGGATGCAGGTGTGCGCAGTCATATTGAGACTTTCCAGCGCCTGATTGAAAAGGTAGAAGATAATGATAAGCTGTATGCTTGTATGACCTACGGCATGAAGCCGCTGTCGCAGCTTTTGATCATGGCCATACAGTATGCCTATCGTCTGTTAGATAATGCTTCTATCTGCTGTTTGGTATACGGTCAGCCGGGGTGGGGTGGCGCTGCCCCTAGCGTCAACGATATGACTGCTCTGATTCAGATGGATGAGATTACTCGCCTGTTGGCAGAGCATAAGGTCAAGAATCCGCGCACTGTCATCGAGAAGATCATCTCGCAGGATTGAGGTGAGCAGAATGACTGAGACAACCCGAAAAACACAGGAAGAAGAACTGAATCAGGCGGTCAACCTTTGGAAGAACGCGGTGAAGGCCGGCAAGGATACGGAACAGCAGAAAGAACAAGTCTGGATTTGTTTTTTCGACTGGTGCAAGGACTGGGATACAATACAGGATCCACTCTATACTGATATCACGGAAAAGAAGAGCATAAATTTGCTAAATTTGTTTTATAAGACATTGCAGGATTTTGATCCTGACCGCGGTATCCCGTATTCTCGTTATTTCGGAAGCATTTGGCACGAACGAAAAAAAGACAGCAAAAAAGCAATCGAGCGAAAAAACAATACCGCTTCGCTGGATGCACCGTTAGTGCCAAACGGAGATGACGAAGGTGACGATGATCTGCTGGAAACGACAATAGCAGATGAAAACCAAACAGATATTGACCACCGGATCGAATTAGAGGACAGATTAGCTGATTTAGCGTCACTGATACTCAATCTGCGTGAACGTATTGGTTCGCGTGCAGCAAATCCTACCGGTGAGCGTTGGTATCGTATGTTCTTTGCAGAAGATATTACGAAAGTGATTAAAACCGTGCCGCTGCATTTCACGCACGAAGATGATATTATGAATGCGCTCTATCAGAACTATCTGGACTATTACACAACCCAAAAATGCAGTTCCACAGCGCAGATTCGAAAAACACCGTTGGAGCCGCTGAGTAAATTCACAGAGAATGCGGCAGATACCGAGGAAATAACCTGGGAACGTTTTCCTGTATGCGTTTCACTGACATACTTGAGCCGTTGTGAAAATGCGGTATATGCTGCATCGGAATACAGCAATAAACGGAAAACGTACAAAGAAATCATGCAAAGGGAAAATATATGATCACCCACTACCAAATCACCCTATTGCCGGAGCACGAGACGCGTATTTTTCCGGAATGGGGCTACCACCTGTATTCTTCGCTGCTGTCGCTGACACCGCACAGCTTTGGCGAGCGCATGCACAGCGACGGCATCACGCCGCTCAGCAGCTGCATCACTGTGCAGGACAAGCAGGTGATCTGGCATGTAAATCTCCTCGGCGCGGACAGCGAAGCCGTGCTGGCCCCGATCATTGAGCAGCAGGACCGCTACTGGCTGCGTCGAGAAAACCAATCACTGCAGGTCAACACGATGCAGATTGAGCATATTGATTCGGCGGACACGCTGCTGCAGCTGCCCGAGCACCGCACAATGAAGCTGCGGTTTCTCACGCCGACCGCATTCAAAAGCGATGGCAGCTATGTCAATCTGCCGTCCGTGCCGCTCATTATGCGAAATCTGCTGAACAAGTGGAACGGCTGTTTTGCGGAGGTCTGTCCGATCGAGGACGAGGACGGCGAAGGCATTCAGGCGATCGCAAACGGACTTCGCATTGCCGAGTACCGGCTGTCGAGCCGTGATTATCTGCTCAAAGGACAGTCCATTCCCGGCTTCACCGGAGAACTGACGCTTAAATGCCGTCTGGATGGGTTTCATCTTACGATGGCGAACCTGCTGCTGCACTTTGCACCGTATGCGGGTGTCGGCATTAAAACCGCGCTCGGTATGGGCGGCGTAACATGTGAATAACAATAGCGGATAAAGTAAAAACCGATATGTCGAATTGGACATATCGGTTTTCTTTTTGTACCCATAGGGGTATGAAATGTTTCGGCAAAACAGCATAAAAATAATGAAGCAATTCAGTTATTCAGCTGTTTTTCTGTAACTTATTATAATAATCACTGCAAAAATTTGATATTACAGCGCTATTACCGGTAAAATTAGCCGTTCATTGCGGTGTAAACCTGCCCCAAACCATCCCTTGCATAAGATTATATCACGCGATTCGCACCAACGCAACCAAAGGACCCGAGGGCCATTCCTATTGCATACGCCGGAACAGCCCTCGGTTCTTCGTTCAACTAATCCTATTGGGTTATCGCCTGTTTGTCTTACGACTGCGCGTCCAGATACTCCACCTCGACAAAAAAGCTCTTGACCTCGCCGCTAGTATCGGTGCTGAACCCGCTCTTTACCTTGCGGAAATCCTTACCGGCTACCATGCCGTCCACGACATTTCCTTCGTAGAAAGCGTTGTTCGCACCCCAGGAAATGAAGTCCTTCTCGGAGGAAACCGGCGTAAAGCCCGGGTCGTATGTGCTCGGCACGTCAACCGTGATGCGGGTCTCGCGGTTGCGGATACCCTGTTCAAACACCTCTTTCCACGCTTTGATACGGTTCTGCTCCCAGCGGTGATTGAGGATCTCCACGCTGGTCGTCATCTCGAACAGCATGTAGTCTATGTGGGTATAGTCCTCAAAGCTGTAATCGTCCGCATTCATGCGGTCGCAGGCGTACTTGATAGCCGCTTCCGAATAGTTCGGGCAGCTGTAGACGTAGTCCGCCGCTTCACCGGACTTGATCGCGCGCTGCAGCTCGAGGATGAGTTTCTCACCCTGTTCGGAGACCGACTGCGAGTTCTCGTCCTGCCGGCGCTGAATCTCCGCCTGAATGTCCTTGCGGAACACCGAGAAATACCACCGGTTGTCCTCGGTCTTCTGCGTTTTAGCCGTACCGCAGATGACGAAATCCTCACGAGTATTCAGTTGGGTCAGCTTTTCCCACGCCTTCTGCATCGGTCCATACTCATACTTGTCAGCAGGAATATAGATCTTGCAGGAAACGTCATCATTCGTCAGGGTTTCGGCGTTTCGCAGCGACTCGGTATCCTGATACGGCATCGCCGCCAGCTGCTGCTGCATCTGCGCAAGGATTTCATTGACTAGCGCGTTGTACTGCTCCTGTTCCTCCTGCTGCTTCTGCTCCTCGTCATTCAGAACGGTCGTGTTGTCGTACTTCGTGCTGGTGCACTTGCGGGACGCCGTCCACCCGGAATGATCGCGGGACATGAAGCTGTCGCTGCGCAGGAAGTAGTCGTACCGGACATAACCCTTGCGGTCAGGCGTCGGGTCGTCCCAAGTGGTATCCACATGGTACCACTCACCGTCGATCTGCACGATATCCCACGCATGGTTGCTGTTGCGGACGTATTCGACCGGAATACCCGCTTCTTCGAGCAGCATTTTATACGCATAGGCGTATCCGGCGCAGACCGAGGTATGCTCGAGGATAGCGCCGTACGCGGTGTACGAAATGTGCGGCATATTGCCGGAATACAGGCGCATATCGTACTCGTTGTTCAGCACCAGATAATCATGCAGCGCCTTCGCCTTGTCGTAGTCGCTCATATCGTCGGTGACAGCTTCGCCTACGATGATCTTGACCGCACTACGCAGATTCTTGTACTGTTCTCGCTTGATATTAACGTCTGCACCGTTCAGATACTCGTACTCGATCGTCAAGCGAGCAACCTCGTTATTGGTCTTGCGCGTGGTGTCGAAGGAGAAATGCCGATACGGACCATCCGGGTCGAACACATAGGCGTCGTCGATCGCTTGGTTGCACACCTTGTAGAAGGTATTCCAATCGACATGGTACTGCCGCAGGTCCACTTCCGTTGTGCAGCTGACGATTGCTTGATAGATGGCGTTGTACGCACCTTCCGCATCGGTGACGCACGGTGTCTCATGCGGCTCCCGCGTGTCCTCCGTCTTGTCTGATTCGACGATCTCCGGCTTGGTCTCTTCCTTCTTCTCGTCGAGCTTCGTCAGGTCGCTGACCGGCTTTTCAGTCACTTGAGGTGTCGGTTCCGGCGCAGGTTCCGGTTTTGTCGTCTGCGTGGAACCGTTTTTACTGCGGTACAGGAAGGTCGCTATCTCGGCACGGGTACACCCCTTATCCGGCGAGAAAGCGAACGCAGACGTACCGGTTGTTATGCCGCTGGCTGCAGCCCAGGAAACAGCGTTCGCGTAATACGCGCTGCTGCTCACATCCGCAAATCTGGCCATACTTTGCGGATTCGGACTGCCGACGGCTCTATGCAGGAACGTGGCGACCTGAGCGCGTGTTACCTGTTTGTACGGCGAAAATTCAGTTGCCGAGGTGCCGGATGTGACGCCGTTCTGCACGGCCCACAGCACCGCCTGATAGAAATAATCCTCCGGCGCTACATCTGTGAACGGATTGTTCCCGCTGACCGCAGGTGAACCGTTTGCCCGCCACAGGAACGTGACCGTCTGTGCTCGCGAGCACAGCTTGTCCGGCGAAAATCGGTCCTTGTCCGAGCCCGATGTAATGCCTTCGGAGGCCGCCCAATCCACCGCCGTTTTGTAATAAGCATTCGGTGAAACATCCGAGAACGCTTGCGCACTGACGGCGGACAGTGATGCGATGCACAGAACCGACGCGATACAGCTCCGTACTTTGAAAAAACGTTTTGCCATGAAAAATTCCTCCTTCTATGGCACTCTGGTGTGGATAATCTTCTGTCTCTATGAAAGGAGTAAAGAAATGCCGCCATCCCTTGACGGCATTTGCAGTATACCGCAAAAGTACCGTTCTGTTCTTTCAAAAACGATAGAAAACACGGGTACAAAAGCTGATTTCTCGGCTGCGGTTCCCTTGCGCATCAAGGCAAATGTGCTATAATTAAAATTGGTTTTTTGTAACATTTCAGGCAGGTGCGATTTCTATGGAAATTGAAAATTATCCTGCTGCATATATGATAAACTGGAAACAACACAAAAAGGGATTGGCAGGGAGAACGATGGCGAAAAAACAACAGCAGAGCATCGAACTGGATTATGAACAGAAACGCATGGCCAACCTGTTCGGCAAAAACCTGACCGAAGCCGATGGTGTGCGCCGGTTTCTGGCCGAAGGCTGCCGGGCGGCGAATAAAGACGGCGGTGTATCCGATGCGGAGTTCTGGGAAGGGCTTTTTCTGCAGAGCAAAGTAAAAGGGAAATATGGCAGCAATCTCTTGAGGGAAAGCAAGTATGACGGCAGTCCGGATGAAGTACCGTCTGACCCATATTCCTCTATTGATTACCAGTGCACATTAAAATATCTGGCTCACGGTCATGAACGTGTATTCGATAAGAAAAAACCGGACGAGCACCCGAAAGATAGCGACAATTTCTTTCGCTATTTCAATTTGATGGGTGACAAACGGAATTATATCTCAAACTTGAAAACAGCGATTCATCTGCGAAACAAATACTCGCACGACACAATCGAGGGCATTCAAAACATCACAGCAGACAGCCTGAAGCAGGATATTCAGCTGTTGGAGCGCATTACCGTACCGCTGTGCAAAAGAGAAGATTTTCCGTTTGCGGACGAAATTCGCGCGTACTGGAAACGCATCGAAGAAGAGTACCACCGGAAATTCAGTGCGCCGCCGATCGACCTTGACGACGCTGCCTGCGTGGTATTCCGCACGGACGAGCTGACGCTGGAGCAGATTGCCGCCGTCAAGGATGTAATCCAAAGCTACAACATCAACGAAAAGGACGGAAAAATTTACGAATATCCGGACCGCACAAAGCTGGAAGAACTGCTGTCCTATACGGTGCTCCGTCCGCGCGGCAGCGAGGAAGAACGCAGGCAGCTTGCCGAGCAGACCGAAAAACGGTCGAAAAAGCGCCGTGAGACCACGGAAAAACTCGAAAAGCTCGATGAGACCGGCGATACCTCAGAGTTCGCCGAGAACAAACCGGATGAACTGCGTCTGCCGGAGGAGGTCAGCGCGGCTCTCCGTCCCGAGCGCCGTATGTTCAAGCTGGAGCAGCAGCTGCAGGCCGTTCTGCAGAATTTTGTGCTCACAGCGGATGAAACGCTGTTCGAGTCCGCAGCTATATCTCCGCAACGCTGCTGCCGCTGCTCGCAAAGGAGAAAAAGCAGCTCTGGCTGGATTCGTCCGTTATCGGCACGATGTTCTCCAAATTCCGCAGCAGCCGTCCGTCCGACACCGAAGCCTTCGACGAGGAACGGCGCCGCGCGCTGGAAAAGCTTCACAAGAGCGAAAAGAACGCCATCAAGGCTCTGCGAGCGCTCAACGAACACGGTCTCATCCGTGTGGTGTACAGCCCGACCACCAGCCGCAACAGCAGTGACAATCTGCGTGCCGCCGCTCTCCAGAACCCGACTACGCGCTTCTGGCTGCTGACCATGG
>ENA-OPSF01001897-OPSF01001897.1-human-gut-metagenome-genome-assembly--contig:-NODE-1897-length-14564-cov-11.113998_pt1 | contig 14564 bp, 15 predicted proteins | sample MGYA00241452_ERZ501896 | MGnify/ENA primary metagenome ERZ501896 (study PRJEB25962, sample SAMEA2042111) | human gut metagenome | biome: human gut; feature: human-associated habitat; material: faeces... | reverse complement strand
CGTCTGTGCTTGCCCTGCTCATCATAAAACATATTTCTGGTAGCAATTTTCACTTCGGGATGTTCCAGCATTTTCCGTTCACTGAATACGAGATGAATATGGTAATTAGTCATTTTTTTGTTATGGTGAAGTGCCGCACTGCATTCCACGCCATACCTTTTATGAAAGCTGTCCGTGAAAAGCCTTACCACATCATCTGCCTTGTACTCAACAAAACTTTCCGGAAGTGCAATGATAAACTCCCGTCCTTCAATACATTTCCCTGTTGTTCCACTTACCTTAAAATCCAACTGATTCTCTCTCGCAAGATTCTTCCAGAACTCTGGTGTTGCTCCTTCCGTCTGATAGGTTGCATAGAGATGTTCCTGTCTTTTCGGATTAGAAATATAGTCAATTCTTCCTGCCACATCAGACAGCTTGTTTTGTCTGATAAATGAATGTCTGCCTATAAGCATTCTCCTTTCCGGCTCTCGCCTGCTTTGCTGTGAGTAGGTGCATAGGCACCTGTTTACGAACTTATCTGCCTGTTGGCAGTGCAGCTCCCGGCAGGGCGAAATACACAGAGCATAAAACTTTAGTTTTGTGCGATGGGTGTATTTCGCTCTCAATCGCCGAGGGCTATTTTTGTATTACATAATCTGATTACCGCCAGACTTGCGATTTCATTTATGGGCGTATCCGCCCTTTTTATCTGCCCGTATCCGGGCTGCTTTTTCTATAACTGACAGCAGATGATCTACGGTACTTTCTTCCCATCCGGCAAGCCATATCAGAGTTCTTTCCTCTGCTTTTGTCAGTTCCACGTCTGCCAGTACCTTGTTCATTTTTTGTATCTGTCTGCCCTCCATCTCATAAAAAAAATCATTCACATTTCTGCTTTCTCTTTCCGGCTGTTTTAACATCCGCAACACTCCTTTCCTGACTTATCTGTTATTTACAGGTGCGTGTCACGCTCCTGTTTCTATCATCAAGGAAGAATTACCAACGGAATTTCTCCGACACTCCTCGTCTGTCCAGATATTCTTTTCTCGCATGTTCCCTTTCTTCCTCTGTAGGCGCAGTTTTGTATTTTGAATATAAATCTCTCATTACCAAAGCATCCAATTTCGCTTCTAATCCTTGTTTTATACTTGGCAAATTTTCTTCCATATCCAGCAAATGAAATTTTACAAGTTCCATAAATAACTGCTCCGGTATCTGTATTTGTTTCATACTGTCTCCTTTCCAACACCGCAACAATGCAATGTCTTTAGTTTTTGCAACCTTACATTTACGTCTCTGCAATTTCTATACACTCTGCATTGTTGCGTTCTTATCTACGGTTTCACGATTTCATCAAGTTTCCAATACCATGATTCTCCAATCCGTTTTCCTTTAATACCCAACTCTTTTTTCGCATTTTCCAATGTTCGTTTTGAAATTCCCTTTTCTTCGGCAAGATTAACAATATCCTCACTTTTTACCACATTGTTTGTTTCTGCCAGTTCATAAATGAGTTGTTTTGCCCGCTCCTTTTTATTTGCTTTCGGGGTGATTCCTCCCAACAATTCGTCTGCCGTAATTTCATAATCGCCCAGCCAATGAAAGCCTTCTTCCGTCAGTTCAAATGCTTTTGAATGCCCAAATGCAGCAAGGTTATTTTTTATTTGCACAACTGCACGCATATTTTCCTGTCCCTCTATTCTGCCAACTAAAAGAACGCTTCTTGCGACTGCGAAAAAGTCAATCGAACCCATTCCTCTATATGCCGCCTTGTTTCCGGCAGCCTTATTCATGTGACCGATCAGAATAATTGCACACTTATACTTTTCTGCTAAAAGTCCTAATTTCTTAGTCATATCTCTTGCTTCATTTGCCCGGTTCATATCCATTCCGCCGCCCAGATAGGCTTGTATCGGATCTAAAATAAGTAATCGTGCATTGGTTTGAATAATCGCCTGTTCCAATCGTTCATCTACCATAGAAAGAGATTTTTCACTTTCGTCAATGACCATAATTTTCTCGCAATCAGCGTTTGCCGCTTCAAGTCTCGGCTTTACTGTATCTGCTAATCCATCTTCGGCAGTCTGATAAATAATATTCATAGGCTCTGATACCTGCATATCTTCATCAAGCCCGATACCCTTTGATAATTTGGCAGCAAGATTCAATACAAGTGTTGTCTTCCCATCTCCCGGATCGCCTTGAATAATTGTCAATTTTCCATAAGGAATAAACGGATACCATAACCATTCAATTTCCTGCGACTGAATATCAGCCATATTGATAATTTTTAATTCAATTTTCTGTTCTTCCATAAAGTCCTCCATTCAAAAATTCTGTTGTTTCTCCGGAGAACCTCTGTTATACTGATTTTGTAAATATCTTGATAACAAAGGTTATCCGATTTTTCATAAGTCCTAACAGTTGCCGCTGTCGGGACTTTTTTCTGTTCCCTGCCAAAGATACTTTGCTCCGTCCAACATCCATATAATGGCTTTCAGCATATCCAGACAGTCATTTTTCATCTGCTCCAATCCTTCCTCTGATAACAGGATTTCCTGCTCTTCAAATTGCTTTAGGATTTCTGCAATGTTGTACTGCATAAGTTGTAATTCCTCAACCAGTTGATATATTACTTCCCTTTTCCCGACTACACACACTTTGTTATAGATACAGGAACGGACAAAATAATCTTTTTTCTGCATACCACTCGCTTTGATTTTTGCTTCTATTTCATCCCTTTCTCTTGGGGAAATACGAAAACTGATTGTTGGGTATTTGTGTACTCCACTCATAGCTACTCCTCTCCATTGGCAATTTCCAACTTCTCTGCCAATTCTGCTTGTTTATTGGGATACAAATGGGAATAGGTATTCAAGGTAGTCTCAATCTTTTCATGTCCCAACCGTTCTGCAATCGCCAATGGCTGAAATCCCATTTCTACTAGCAAAGACGCATGAGAGTGCCTCAAATCATGCAGGCGGATACGCCTAACGCCTGTTTCTTTTATCCCCCGAACCATTTCATGTTCCATAAATGATTTTGTAAATCGAAACATTCTTTCATTTGCCGTTATTCCATACAACATACTACAATATTCTTTTAATTCCTCTACTAAAAACGGTGGAATAGATATTTTCCGATTGCTTTTCGGTGTCTTAGGCGGCGTGATCATATCTTTACCATTCAAACGCTGGTATGACTTGTTAATCGTGATACACCGCTTCTCTAAGTCTATATCTTCATAAGTTAAAGCGAGTAATTCTCCGATTCTCATACCAGTCCAATATAAAAGCAAAAACGCCATTCTTGCTTCCGGCTTACTGTCCATAGAGGGTAAAAACTCTTTGAACTCCTGTTTTGTCCAAAAATCCATTTCATCAGCCTTACTCTTTCCGATACTCCCCGCTTTTCTGCAAGGATTATCTCGCAAATCATAATAGCGTACAGCATAATTAAAAAGCGCTGCCAACTGATTGTTAATGCTTTTCAAATAAGTTGGAGCATATCCCTTTTTAATCAACTCATTTTGCCATGCTCTGATATCTGAAGTTTGAATTTCACACATTTTCTTGTGTTTGAAATACGGAGTTACTTTCAAATCAAACACATATCGCTTATTAATAATCGTGCTTTCTCGCAAGCGGTTCTCCATATCTGCAAAATAAATTTCTACGAAGTTTTCAAAACTGATATCCAGATTCTTCTGCTGTTGCTGGAGAAAATTTCTTTCCCATTCATCCGCTTCTCCTTTTGTTTTAAAACCTCGTTTGTTCTTTTTTCGGCGTACTCCCTGCCAATCCTTATAATAAAACTGACTGCGCCATAATTTCCCGTCTCTTGTTGCCGGCATATCATCATCCCCTTTCTTCTAAACTACCATTCCATAAAATTTTTCCTGAAAATACTTTCTTGGCACTTTCCCTGAAATCACTCGAAATCCCTTTGCTTTCAACTCATCATTCAGTCCTCGAATAACTTTATAGGCATACCCTCTGGATACTCCGAGTAATTCAGCAACTTCATCTGCGGTAATATACATTTTCATCGTATTCTCCATATTCATTTATCCTTTCCTTTTTAATTTTGGTACACTTTTGTGTTCCTTGTAATTCGCATTATATAGTACACATTTGTGTTCGTCAAGTATTTTTCATAAATTTTTATACACAAATGTGTCCCAATGTGCTAAACTATCACTATACACACAAAACACAAAAAGGAGAAACGCTATGACTGTCGGAGAAAAAATCAAATATTATCGGAATATCCGTGGAATATCACAGGAAATGTTGGGAAATCTTTCCGGCATAAATCCGGCTACTATCAAGAAGTATGAATATGGTATTCGTAATCCAAAGCCAGATCAATTACTGAAAATCACAAATGCGCTTGGTATTAGCATTAACCTATTCATGGACTTTGATATAGAAACTGTATCGGATGTGCTTTCTTTACTGTTTAAACTGGATGAGCAAGTAGATATGAAATTTGAAGTGGAAAAAGATGATAATGGAGAATTTATCCCTTCTACTGTAAAATTATCTTTTCAGAATGCTGCAATCAATCAGAAACTTTGTACCTATCTGAAAGCAAAGCAAATAAAAGAAAATCTGGAAACCTCTAAAGAGAAGTTGAGCGCCAAAGATGATTATACAGAAACTATAAATGAGATTGAGCAGAACATAGAAGATATTAAAAATCATCTTGTAGACGATAATATGGTAGTTAAAAAAGGCACTGACGGAATTACTGTAAAATTATTTCCGCAATAATCCCTAAAACCTATTGACTCCAACGTAACGTGATACTGTATGCTATCCTTGTGAAGCAAAGTAGATATATGCCGGCATTTTCCATCTTGCTTCTCTATCATTAAAGGAGCTGATAAAATGAAAACCATAAGTCAAGTTGCAAAATTAACAGGAGTAAGCATACGCACTCTGCAATATTATGATGAGATTGGGTTATTAAAGCCCAGCGAACTTACTCCTGCAGGCTATCGTCTATACGATGAACACGCATTGCAAACCCTACAGCAAATCCTCTTTTTTCGGGAACTAGATTTTCCGTTAAAAGACATTATCAAAATTATGCAAAACCCTGACTTTGACAGGATTTCCGCTTTCAAAAAGCAAAAGGAACTGCTTCTTCTAAAGCGTAATCGAACAGACAGACTTATACAGCTTCTTGAACGACTTGAGAAAGGAGAAGAATGTATGAGTTTCAAAGAATTTGATTTATCAGAGTATATCCACGCATTAGAAGATTTTAAGGTTAATCAAACAGACACAATTATTAAACATTGGGGAAGTATCGACAATTTTAATATGTTCATTCAAAGAATTAAAGACGATGAGGAAAACGTAGCCAAACTCGCCATTCAGCATTTTGGAAGTATTGAAAAATATACAGAAGAAATGAAATATAATCTGGAACACATTTCAGAAATTATGGATAAAGAATGGAATGAAGAGGCAGAAAAAATTGCCGCTCAATCAGATCTGCTGTACGGAAAACTAACAGTCGATTTGACCTACGATGTATCCTCTCCCAAAATACAGAAAATCGTTTATGAGATACTGGAATTTATCAAAAAGCAGAGTTCTTCTGTGACTCTTGATAAACCTCTCATAGATATACTGATTGACTCCTATTCCAATGATTATGTCAAAAACATAACCGATAAAAAATATGGTGACGGCGCTTCTGACTATATTGTAAAAGCCTTTCGATATTACTCCGAAAATAATACTCCATCAGAGAAATAGAGCCAAAGTAGAGCCAACAGGCATAAAGAAACCTCGGAAACCCTTGTAAAATGGGCATCCGAGGTTTTCTGTCCGTTATTCAAACTCTACAAAGACTAACGCTTTTTGTTTAGGAATTATTCTCTGTAATGTTTCTCGTTCTTTTGATTATTTGATATATCCATATTATCCTGCCTATACGAGCTAATGTTATCATTTTGTTATCGGCATTGATAACACCTACTCGATAACTGTGGATAATAACTATATGTAGCATGTCAAATTATAAGCTATTTTGCTTAGAGATTCAACACAAAACTGAAATTTTACTTTTCCTTATATTCATCTGGTATTGCTATTTGAAATGTTTCACACAACAGCATCACATCATGCACATCATTTTTATCGTGTTCATATCCCAAATGAAGCATTACCTGACTCAATGGTTCAATACAAGAAACAGTTATATCTCCAACTTTTCCAATACCGGAAAAAGTTTTTGATGGAAATATATCTCCCTCATAAACAATTCCGTCATCTGTAAATTCAAAACAATGTAAATCAATGATTCTTTGTTTATCATCTTTCCAGACAGTATGACCATCCGTTGTATAATCAGTATTTACTTCCTCAAATCCATGCTGCTTAATCACATAAATATAATCATGATAATGTTTCAGTTCAACAAACAAATCAATATCATTGTGTATTCTTGATTCTCTTTTAAGAAGTGCATCAACACCCCATCCGCCATCTAAATATACTTTAATTTCGTTTTGCAAAGCATATTTTATAATTTCACATGCATCTTCTGTACGTACCATAATCTATCCTCCAAATTCAAATCTTTGTATGCTTTCCAACTCACTAAAAGCCTGAAATTTGTCAGTCTTTCATCCTTTTTGTTATCAATCACCAATTAGCTGTAATCCATTAGGATTTAGCTGATATATTTTATCGCACACCTCTTCAATATACTTTCTATCGTGAGAAATGCTAATGACAGCCCCCGGAAATTCTCGGAGCATTTTTCTTATTACCGGACCGGACAATGGTGAAAAATTTCTTGTCGGTTCATCCAGAATAAGAACATTTGCACCACTTAAGCTCATCCTCAAGAGAAGCACTTTCGCCTTTTGTCCGCCTGATAACTCCCGAATCGGATGCTCCATTTCATCTGGTGTGTATTTAAGTGAACCAAGGTATGTTCTAATTCTTGTACGCTCTTCTTTATCTCCTGTTTTATCAAGGTAATCAACCGGTGTAACATCCAAATCCAGCAGGTCTTCATAAGTTTGAGGCATATATTCTGCTTTAATGTCATTCCGATTTAGGAGTTCTTCCGCTATCTTTTTTAGAAGAGTCGTTTTTCCTGCCCCGTTGGCTCCTATCATACAGATTTTTTCTGAACCTTTTATTTTTAAATGAATTCCTTCTGCTAAAATTCTTTTGCCATCCGGAGTCACAAGCTTTGAAAGTTCATATTCTATGACCGTTTTTCCTGCGGGAATGTGTGAGTTTTCATCCCCTAATTTGACAAAGATTGCTTCTTCCTGTTCCGGCATCTGAGTCATATTTTCATCTTCTTTTTCAAATCTTCGTTCCATTGCCTTAACCGTATGCATTTTGTCCTTTAAGTTTTTGGCAACAGACGGTGCTTGTCTGGTACAACTTCTTAATGCACCTTGTACACTCTGCATAACTCTTTGATATTTTTCATCGCGAATCTTTTTCTCCCTACGGTCACTCAGTGCCCGCTGTTTTTGGATTTCAAATTTATGAAGCCGTTCTTCCACATAGCGTCTATAGGGAAGCTTTGCCACGGTATATCTCGCCTTTGTTTTTCGTATAATCTGCTCGATATGTATCACCATGTTGGCAGTACGCTCTATCAGCGTTTCATCGTGTGAAATAAAAAGCACAATGTGCTTCCAGTCATTTATGATTTTTTCCAGTAATGTAAGCGTCGCAATGTCGATGTCATTGGAAGGTTCGTCCAACAACAGCACAGAAACATCGCGAATGAAAAGCCTCATAAGTTGTGTCTTGACTTTTTCGCCTCCTGAAAGACTACCCATTGTCTGGTTACTGTAGAAAAAATCATTTTTCATTCCAAATTTTCCCGCAATAACAGACAATTCTTTAGGCGTTTTCTCCCAGAATATTTCCTCTTCAGAAAAATATTCGTATATTGTTTTTTCCTTATCTTCATCGAGCATCTCCTGCGGAAGATAACCAAGACGTTCGTGTCCCATTATCCTTTCCCCATCTGCTTCTATATAGTTTTCTACAAGCGACGGATTGTATATCCACTTCATTAATGTCGATTTCCCATTTCCCTCTTCTCCAATAATAACTGCCTTATCTCCATCATTTAGCACAAGGTTGAAATCATTAAGAATTATTCTCAGGTCTTTTTTATGTGTTAAATTTAATTTTTTTATCTGCAACATTAAAGTTTCTCCTTTTCGAAGTCTGAGCCAATTATTATTTTGAACACACAAAAACGAGTCTTTTTTGCATACGCAAAAATAGACTCGCTAAATAGACCCTTATTTCTTTTCCAAAAGGAAAACAAAGGAAATGCCTCTTGCGATAATCCAACTTAAGCGTACACAAAACAAACCTATTCTCTACAGGCTCAATAACTATATGTGTCTTACTTAAATCAAATTATCTATTAATCATTTCCTCACCTTACACAAAATGTGCCTTTCTTTCTTCTAATGGCAATACTATCATACTGTATTTTTTGTGTCAATACATTTCACCTTATGGAAGTGCAAATTAAAATTTTCACTTCCTAATTATACATCCAACCATTACGAAATTCAATCTTTCACAACCTCTTTACAACCACAACCACAGCACTCCAGCAAACGCAGGAGCACCATACCGTAAAACGCTTATGTGTAAATCAACTCCGTTCCTACAACTTCCCTCACACAAGCCTGAATATTATTCATTCTTCCAATCCATTCGTAGGGATTATCTTTCTTTAATTGTTCCGTCACATCTTGTCTGTCGGCATATTCCTTTACCAGTCGAAGAAACATATCCTCTGCTTGCTTATCGACTTCTGCAAGATAACTATGCAGCTTTCCGCTTGTCAGCAGGTTCATATATAACACTTTATAGTGTTCCTTTAAATGCCTTGCATGTCGTTTCCCCCATAAACCAATCGGCTCTATTTCTTCTTCGGCTGGTACTGTGATGTTCGGCAATAAATAATCACCCACCTGTCTATAAGTTCCGCCCATTTCTTCAAAAATTGTCTTTGTCATTTTCCTTTTCCTCCTGTGATTTTTGTCTATCGTGATCGTGTATTATCACGCTTGCGACCTTTAACTGTTCTTGCCTGCTCCAACAAATCATCTATCTGTTTGCGACCAAAAACCTTACGGAGCAGGCTGTAATCTTTATTTTCTGCTTTTAGGATTTTGTTTTCTTCGGTCAATCTTTCATTGACTTTCTCCAAACGCTGATTGGTGCGGTATAACTGTGCATTCGCTGTATTCAGCCTATGATAGTTGTCCCACCCCTCAAAGCAGCGGGCAAGCACCGTTTTGACAAGTTGCTTCAATTTCCTTACAACCGGCTCTGCCATTTTGGTTTTATATGCCTTTGCAGTCATAAATTTCTCTGGTTCTGGCAACTGATATTTCGGTGCAGTATCAAGCTCTATTTCAAGATTTGACAGCTCGTCTTTTGCCTTATCATAGTTCAATACTCGTTCCGACAACACATCAAATTCAATCTGTTTCTGCTCGATTTTCGCACCTAATGCCGCCACTTCTTTTTCTCTTTCCTGCTTTTTATAATCCAAAACAGAAAGATGTTTTTCGTGTGTGCCTAAATGTTCCCACTCAATCCCATAACGTTCCATCATCGCCGCAAGCTGTTCTTTTTCGGACTGTATCCATTGCGACCACTCCGTATCGCCACGACTGCCGCCCTTAAAACCTTGCGTTGCAAGAGCCTGCTTTAGTGACACTCTTGTATCAAGTCCACGCTTGCTGCCTGTGGTAAAAGGTACAAAATCTATGTGCAGATGTGGTGTAGCTTCATCCATATGCAGATGAGCCGAGAACACCCGAAGCTGTGGATTTCGCTCCTGAAAACCCTGATAGTATTCATCTAAAATCTGCTTTGCCAGTTCTCCGTTTTCCGTATCGGCGTTCATATTTCCCTTACCGCCCACCTGTAAAATGATTTCGTGGAACGGTTTTTCCTGCTTGGAACTTCGGATTTTTTCATAATAATCTTTTATCTTTCGGTCTGACCTTATCTGCTTGGCATTGTATCTTTCCAATGCTTCATCAAACAATTCGTGATAAACTGTCTTTATATTTTCATTGCAGTAGTCGATATTGAGATGAGTACGAGTTCCGTCTACATTTTCTGCTCGGAACTTTCGGCTATTGTGATTGACCGAGCCTTTACCGACCATTGCACTTATCGTTCTCTGCATTTTTTCATCTCCCATCTGTAAATTTCAACATTCTCAGGTTTTGTTACTTTTGTCAAAAGTAACGCAAAAGCACTTTTGACGGGTACACCCATCAAAAATGCGACCTGTAAACAGGTTTTGCGTTCTCCGAAGGCTCTCCGAGGGGTGAGCGTGTGCCGGTGGCACACACGCCTGCGAACCGACCGAGCCAGCAGGCGAGACCAAAGAGCCGCCTTTGAAAAGGCACTCTCTGCACACTCCCCTAAACTTTATCCGGTGTCAAAGTGTGACGATGGTGACAATGTTTTTCACAGCGTGCTGCTCTCAAAAACATTGACACCTTTGACACCGTTTGTCACGCCGTCTGCTCGGTTTCTTTCCAAAGTGAAACCTTTCTTCCGTCGTGTGTGCGGCTGTTCTGATAACGGATACCGTAATCACGAAACAGCCTGCTTGCGTTGATACTGAGCCTTAAAGAAAGTACATTCGGCTTTATATCCACCGCAAGCCTTTCGCAAAGTTCCGAAGCAGTTCCTTCCCATCTGTCACTTTCCGAAAAGAGCGTATCCGCTATCTTCTCAAGCAGAGGTTCGGGCGGTTCTTTCCACATCTCCGTTTCCGATTTTGCAAAGTTCCACACCAATCGCTCGCTGTCCCTTACAAGATGGATTTTCATATCCTGCTGGTCTCTGCCAGCAACATCAAGTGTGGCATTGTTGGAAGTACGCTTGTCCTTACTGAGAACAAATGCACCGTCTGCCGCACCCATCAGACCATTCGTGCCTGAAATCATATCGAATATATCTTCCGATTTTTGTTTGCGTGTATGATGAACAATAAGCATTGAAACCTTGTAACTGTCTGCCAACGCTTTCAGCCTTGCCACAACATCATAATCACTTGCGTAGCTGTAATCTGCTCCGCCTGCTTCACGCACACGCTTTAAGGTGTCTATGATAATCAAGCCTGTGTCTGGGTGTTCCCTCATAAACCCTCTTATCTGTTCTTCCAGTCCGCCATTGACCGTTTTACATTCCGTTGCGAAATACAGATTGCCTGTCTCCTTTGCACCGAACATCTGAAACAATCGCTTCTGCAAACGTGGGTAATCATCTTCAAGGGCAAAATAAAGCACCGTTGCCTTACGCACCTTATACTCCCAAAGCGGTGTGCCTGTGCTGATATGATAGGCAAGCTGTGCCATCATAAAGCTCTTTCCCACTTTCGGGGAACCTACGAAAAGGTAAGTTCCCCTTTGGAGCAGACCGTCGATAAGTGGTGTCTGAACCTCAAACACCGTATCATACAGCGTTGTCATTGATACTGTTTTCAGATAGGAAGGGTCTAACTGTCTGAGTATTTCCCTTTGCATTTCTTCAAAAGATTGCTCGTACCCCTTGAAATCCGTATCCTGATTGACTATACTATTGTCAGTACATTTGGAAAGTGACTGTTCCGCATCTGTTGCCGCAGATACATTTGGAATAGTCATTTCTTTTTTATTCTCCATTCGCATCCTCTCCTTTCAAACCGCCGAGAATAATGGAAATCAGTTCTATTACACTCAGCAGTTCATCATCCACACCTTTTCCTGCTTCAATCCTTTTCAGTTCCGCAAGGACTGTGGCAAATTCCGTTTTCAACGCCTTATACACTCTCGGATTGCCCTGTACCACCACATCCTGATTTAAGCAACGGCGGTAACAATACTCCTGTTTTGGCAATCCTGATAGAGCTACAGCTCTGTTAATGAGTTCGTTTTCTTCGGGCGATACTCGAAACCCTACTGTGATATTCCTCCAACGATTTTTGTTATCTCTGTTCTTAGCTGACATTTTCAAAATCTCCTTTCCCTAAATCATCTAATTTTTCTGCCATCTCAATCTGCTTTGACGGAAAGAGGTGTGCGTACTGATAAGTAATATCAATACTTTCGTGACCAACTCGGTCAGCAATCGCCACCGCAGAAAAGCCCATATCAATCAAGAGTGAAATGTGGCTGTGACGGAGATCGTGAATGCGGATACGCTTCACGCCTGCCGCCTTTGCCCCTCTGTCCATCTCGTGATGAAGATAGCTTTTCGTCACCGTAAAGATACGGTCTTTCTTCTTCAATCCGTAAAGCATACCGAGATATTCTTTCATTTCCTCACACAGAAACTTCGGCATTTTAATCGTGCGGTTGCTCTTTTTCGTTTTCGGAGAAGTAATCACATCCTGCCCTTTCAAACGCTGATAGGATTTATTGATTGTGACTGTTTCCTTATCAAAGTTGAAATCTGCCGGAGTCAAAGCTAACAGCTCGCCCTCTCGGATACCGCACCAGTAAAGCATTTCAAACGCATAAAAGGAAACAGGCTTGTCCATCATCTCAAAAGAGAATTTCTTGTATTCTTCCTTTGTCCAGAACAGCATTTCCTTGTGTTCCTCACGTCCCATATTTCCCACCTTTGCCGCAGGATTGGAACGCAGTTCATAGTAGCGGACAGCGTGATTGAAAATGGCGGACAACTGATTGTGCAGCGTTTTCAGATACGTCTGTGAATAAGGCTTTTTCTTCTCATCACGATAGGCAAGCATTTCATTCTGCCAAGTAATAATCTCCTTTGTGGAAATCTCGCTGATTTTCAGTTTCCCGAAATACGGAAGTATCTTTGTGCGTATGATATGCTCTTTGGTAAGCCACGTGTTTTCCTTCAAACGGTTCTTCACATCATTGATATAAAGCTCCGTAAAGGCTTCAAAACTCATATCAAGGTCTGAAGAAGTCTGCAATTTGAACATTCTTTCCCATTCCTGTGCTTCTCGTTTGGTAGCAAAGCCACGCTTGCATTTCTGCTTGCGTTCCCCTTTCCAGTTCACATACCTTGCCATCACATACCAAGTACCGTTATCTTCATTCTTAAATACCGGCATTTACATTTCCCCCTTTCCTGCTCCGTAGAGCCTTTCGTAAAAATACTGGCGATTTACACGCCCTGCAATCGTAATAAAGCCCTTTGCTTTCAATTCCTCATTTAATTGTCTGATGAGTTTATATGCATAAGGTTTTGATACGTTTAGTTCCTGAGCCACATCTTCGGCTCGGATAAATCTGTTTTCCATATCCTTTTTCTTCCTTTCTTAAAATAATTTTTTGCTTGCCGCTTTCTCCGTGTTAAAGTTCCAACAGGCACTCCTGCTTGTCGGCAGGCGCTGTGCTGTCCCAATGCACCGCAGTACATCAGGCGCTCGCTCGTATAGGGGTTCCCGAAAAGTCGGAGACTTTTGGGGAAGAGGAGGAGCAGTGCAGCGAATGAGCTTTTGTGCTTGCACACAAGCGAACGATACGGAACTTGCTCCGACGAGGTCTTGGCGGTTTGGCTTTTCGGACGGTCATTCAGTTGTCGCATTAAGCATATTTGTTTAATTCGTAATTTATTTTACTAAACATATTTGCTATTGTCAAGTGGTTGCAAAGAAAATATTAAACATTTTTGTTTCGGTTTTTCTTGACTTCCACTAAACATTTCTGCTATACTTATTTCACTAAATATAAAAGGAGCGTATCATTATGGCTATCAGCGAAAGAATACATTTTTTCAGACTAATGCGTGGTATGACACAAAAGTATCTCGGTACAGCAATCGGTTTTCCAGAAAAGAGTGCTGATGTGCGTTTGGCACAGTACGAAACTGGTACACGCAAACCGAAAGCAGACCTTACAAATGCATTGGCACAGGTGCTTGATGTTTCTCCACAGGCTCTTGATGTTCCTGACATAGACAGCTATATCGGTCTTATGCACACTCTGTTTACCCTTGAAGATATTTACGGTCTTACTGTCAGTGAAGCAGACGGAGAGGTATGCTTAAAGGTCAACAAGGACAAAGGCAGAGAAGCATATGAACTCCTCAAAATGCTGTATGCTTGGAAAGAACAGGCAGACAAGCTATCTTCCGAAGAAATCAACAGAGAAGAATACGATAACTGGCGTTACCATTATCCAGAGTTCGACACCACACAGCGTTGGGCAAAAGTTCCATCACAGGAATTAAGTGACGCTCTCGTGGAAGCATTCAAAGACCACTTGAAAGATAAATAAGCACCTACAGGACCTGCCACTGGCAGCTCCCTACAGATGCTTTGGCAACGACAAAAAAGCCCTTAACTATGGTTATTAACCACAGCTAAGGGCTTAGTTTATAATATGGAATTTGTTCAGAGCCAAGCTCCGAACTTTAGTCTGCAAGCCACCTGTTAATTGTTCCGTTACCCATAAACCACTGGATAACAAGAATAATGGCACTTGCTATGACTGTTATCAATTTGTTATCAAAAGACTAATCGAAATCGCTGAAACCCGCATAAACACTGGCTTTTTTAAGCAACTCGATTTATTC
>ENA-OPSF01001884-OPSF01001884.1-human-gut-metagenome-genome-assembly--contig:-NODE-1884-length-14636-cov-7.151841_pt1 | contig 14636 bp, 9 predicted proteins | sample MGYA00241452_ERZ501896 | MGnify/ENA primary metagenome ERZ501896 (study PRJEB25962, sample SAMEA2042111) | human gut metagenome | biome: human gut; feature: human-associated habitat; material: faeces... | reverse complement strand
GAGCTGAAAGAACTGGTATTAACCCTTCTACAAAGGCAACTATTACTATTCCTGCAAAGAAAGTAGCTAAGTTTAAAGCTGGTGCTGAATTGTCTGCAGCTGTTGAATAAGATATCATAGTTGAAAGAAATTAGAAAGAGGAGACGTATACGTCTCCTTTTTTTGTATCTTTGCGCGCAAGAAACAACTTGATTATGAAGATAGAAGATAAACTTGTAGCGTCCGTCATTAGCGGACTGAAAGCACTCTACAGTCAGGAAGTCCCTGAAAAAATGGTGCAAATTCAAAAGACCAAAAAAGAATTTGAAGGACATCTGACGCTGGTCGTGTTCCCTTTTCTGAAAATGTCAAGAAAAGGACCGGAACAGACGGCGCAGGAAATCGGTGAATATCTGAAGGTGAACGAACCGGCAGTAGCAGCTTTTAATGTGATAAAAGGTTTCCTGAACTTGACTATCGCATCGGCTACGTGGATCGATTTGCTGAATGAAATTCAGGCTGACGAACAATATGGTCTGGTGAAAGCTACCGAAACTTCGCCATTGGTGATGATTGAGTATTCTTCTCCGAATACGAACAAACCTCTTCATTTAGGTCATGTGCGTAATAACCTTTTAGGTAACGCATTGGCTAACATTGTGGCGGCAAATGGTAATAAGGTAGTAAAAACAAATATCGTAAACGATCGTGGTATCCATATCTGTAAATCCATGCTGGCATGGAAGAAATATGGAAACGGTGAAACCCCGGAAACTTCCGGCAAAAAAGGTGACCACCTCGTTGGCGATTATTATGTATCTTTCGATAAGCATTATAAAGCGGAGGTAAAGGAACTTATGACTGAGTTTGCGGCACAGGGAATGAGTGAGGATGAAGCTAAGGCGAAAGCGGAAGCTGCTTCTCCCTTGATGCAGGAAGCTCGTGAAATGTTGGTGAAGTGGGAAGCCGGTGACCCGGAAATACGCGGATTGTGGGAAATGATGAATAACTGGGTGTATGCCGGATTTGATGAAACTTACCGGAAAATGGGTGTCAGCTTCGACAAGATATATTATGAATCCAACACTTATCTCGAAGGGAAGGAGAAGGTTATGGAAGGGCTGGAAAAAGGTTTCTTTTTCAAAAAAGAGGACGGATCTGTTTGGGCGGATCTGACTGCTGAAGGTTTGGATCATAAGTTGCTTCTTCGTGGCGATGGTACATCTGTTTATATGACGCAAGATATCGGTACAGCTAAACTTCGCTTTGCAGACTATCCTATTGACAAGATGATTTATGTAGTAGGTAATGAGCAAAACTATCATTTTCAGGTGCTTTCTATTCTGCTTGACAAACTCGGTTTTGAGTGGGGCAAGAGCCTGGTTCACTTCTCTTATGGAATGGTAGAGTTGCCGGAGGGCAAGATGAAATCTCGTGAAGGTACGGTGGTGGACGCTGATGACCTAATGGAAGAAATGATTGCCACTGCTAAAGAAACTTCACAGGAACTTGGCAAATTGGATGGTTTGACACAGGAAGAAGCTGATGATATTGCCCGTATCGTCGGTCTGGGTGCATTGAAATATTTCATTTTGAAAGTAGATGCGCGTAAAAATATGACGTTTAATCCGAAAGAGTCTATCGACTTCAATGGTAATACAGGCCCGTTTATTCAATATACTTATGCTCGTATTCAGTCTGTGCTTCGTAAAGCTGCCGAATCGGGTATTGTGGTTCCCGGACAGATTCCTGCTGGTATTGAATTGAGCGAAAAAGAAGAGGGGCTGATTCAAATGGTTGCCGACTTTGCTGCTGTTGTCAAGCAGGCAGGGGAAGATTACAGCCCGTCTATTATTGCGAATTATACTTATGATTTGGTGAAAGAATACAACCAGTTCTACCATGACTTCAGTATTTTGCGCGAAGAGAACGAAGCGGTGAAAGTGTTCCGTATCGCTCTGTCGGCTAATGTGGCCAAAGTCGTGCGTTTGGGTATGAGTTTACTGGGTATTGAAGTACCTTCCAGAATGTAAGACATTCTCTGAACAAAATATCTTTCTACGGGGTTGCTTCATTATGTATATAATGAAAGGAATCCCGTTAGATCATTTTATAAATATGTTGCGTGTCGTATGATTCCCCTCTCTCTTTGTTTGATAGAGTGTATACCGATAGGGGATTTAAGGTAGGATAAAGTAAAAAAGAAAGGCAGACAAAGTTCAAGCCTTGCCTGCCCGATTCTGTTTCTTATGCTGATAATTGTTATTTCTTAGGATACTTATACCAGTCTTTAGCTTGTGCGCCATTAGATTTAACCCATGTCGTAAACTTCGGATACGATTCGTCTATTCTTATACCTTCCTCAGGGATCGGGAATTCACTAACCGGCATATTGAGTGCAAACGGCATCAGATCTATTGAAACATAATATAAATCTTCTTCTGGCCTGGATACGTCTTTTCCTGTTCCTAATAATGAAAGATCGGCTTTATCAGTAGGAGGATATTTTACCAAGTGCACTTCTCTACCTCTGGCTTGGCCAGATCCTACGAAGATAAACGGATTGTAAGGTGGCAATATACTTTTCGAAGTAACATCATTTACTTGGATAGTTACAGTGTATTTCCTGGCTTTTTCTTCTTTATTATCAAATATTGCCATATTATCAAATAGCAAGATTGTAGGATGTGATTGACCAGCCTCTGTTTCTCCGGGCATATATTGGGATTTGGGCGCATACGAAGGGCTTTCAATAGTAACTTTGCTAATATCGCTATTAGTAGTGTTATGCAATTGATAACCAAAACCATTCACTAAATAACCTCCACGATGTAATGGAGTGAACTCGTCAACAACCTTATAGATACGATTGGTCAGTATTGATTTATATACTTTACTGGTATATCGTATCATTACGTCATTCATATCGTAATCTCCCTGCTCCGGCCATAAGTCTTCGAATGTCAATATCCCGGAATAAGAAGTATAGTTGTCTTCATCAGTTGGACCTTCCGGATCTGTTGGTAACTCGGGAATTACACCTTCATCAATAGCATCTTTTTCGGCTATGTGAACATAGAAAATTGCATCACAGTAATCGAGGTCTATGTTGTCCTCAAATCCGATAGCAACAATCTGATTAGATTTACTGTCCCGTAACGATATGGTTCTTTGTCTTTGTACGCCATCCTTTCCCGGTTCATTCAAAATTGTGGTGGAGTATCGAGGGCCCATTCCTTTTACGAGATCGCCTTGTGAATCTCCGTTTGAAGGTGTGCTTCTGAATCCCATACCTTGCAGATACCAGCCAATAGTGACGCCCTTAGGAAATTTGTCTTCAAATTTTCCCGTGTCTTCATTCCAGTATTTTAGTTTAACTTCATCACCACAGACTAAAGCTCCTACTCCGGCTGTTTTATAAATAGGAGAAGCATTTGGGAATGCTAATATCCTTTTGATGTTTTCTATGGTCGGTATTTCGCTGGTCGGATAAGTGTAATACCCTACTGTATTATACCATGCGGCACTACTGTTAACAAATACTAGACTAACTTCTGTATCTTTAGTGATAGGGATATCTGATATCATATCACCATTAAAGAACTCAGGATAGTTATCATGAATGTTCCTTCCTCCCGCTTTGTCGAAGATGCTTTTTATATTATAAAGTACATCAGCAGGAGGAATATTCTTTTCTTTTGATAAGTTATTGGGACGTCCGTTGTCATCCCAGTCCATACCAGGCAGCAGTGTCCAGACATCCAAATATTTGTGCTGATTGGCTGTTGCCCCTCTGCTTATCGGGGTTGATGCTTTTTCAAGCAGGGACTTAACATAGTCATTTTGGTTGAAAGAAATACGATGATCGGCGTTAATTGTTAGTTTTACCGGAGATGCTGTACCTAGATAGTCGGATGATAGCCATACTTCTGAGATATCAGCCGGTATACTTATTCCATCTTCACTAAATTTACCATGTTTGTCAGTTGCAGCCCGATAAAAGGGTTCTACTTCTTTTTTCTTCCAACTACCATCTTTGTCATTTACTTCGATCGGATCTTGGTCATAAATCTCAAAAAGAACCGTATATTCTTCCTTAAAGCCATAGTCAATATCTAAGGCTAAACTTTGATTCATGTCGAAATCAAAGAACTGTTCTTTGGGAATCTTCTCGGGTTCTTGAAATAAATCACGTTCATTGTCTACACAACTACATATCAATGGGATACAAAATATGCCCATTAATGTCTTTACAAATATTGTTTGTTTCATATGTTAATGAAATATAAAGATATTAATGGGCAAATATAGAAATAAACCGAAAGCTTTCCAAAAGATATTTACTTCTTTTTTGCAAATTTCTTTTTTGGTGCTGAGGTAACACCTTTCTCGTCCTGTATCCTGATTAATTCCATGCAACTATGCAGGCTTAAATCCTGTGGGACAATATCTTTAGGAATCTTATAGTTATTACCTTTATATGCTATATATGGTCCGTAACGACCATTCAGAATTTCCAATTCTGGTTCTTCTGCGAACTTCTTGATGTGGCGTTCGGCTTCCTTTGTGCGTTTCTCTAGAATCAGTTGTTCCGCCTCTTCTAAAGTAATTTCCATGGGATCCATCGTTTTCGGGAGCGATACATACACCTTATTATGTAGTACATACGGACCGAAACGACCAATACCTACACTGACTGTCTTTCCTTCATATTCGCCTAACGTACGGGGCAGCTTGAACAATTCCAGCACTTCTTCCAATGTGATCGTTTTTATGGACTGACCTTTTTTCATTTGTGCAAAACGTGGCTTTTCTTCATCTTCCGCCGTACCGATTTGCGCCATAGGACCAAAACGTCCGATTTTTACCGAAACAGGTTTACCTGTTTCCGGTTCCTCACCCAAAATACGTTCGCCTACTTTATGTTCAGTCTTTATTGCCAAAGTGTTTTCTACTGACGGGTGGAATTGGTCGTAGAAGGTTTTCAGAATTGAAGTCCATTTCACTTCTCCTTCGGCAATTTCATCGAACTCTTTTTCTACACTAGCTGTAAAGTTATAATCCAGAATATCAGGGAAATATTCGGTGAGGAAATCATTTACTACCGTTCCGGTATCCGTAGGGAATAACTTGGCCTTTTCTGTTCCGGTAATTTCAGTATGATTTTCGTCTTTGACTTGTTGGTCTTTTAATGTCAGCACATTGAACATCCGTTCTTCTCCGTCTTTATTGCCTTTTTCCACATATTCGCGATTCTGAATCGTGGAAATGGTAGGCGCATACGTAGATGGGCGACCGATTCCCAGCTCCTCCAATTTACGTACAAGACTTGCTTCGGTATAGCGCGGTGGGCGTTGGGTAAAACGTTCGGTTGCAACGATAGGACCGTGTTCCAGTTTCTGACCTTTTTTCAGAGGAGGCAACAGATTACTTTCATCCTCTTGTTCATTTTCATCGTCATAAGATTCACGGTATACACGCAAGAATCCATCGAATTTAATAACTTCACCGATAGCTGTAAAGACTTCACTACTACTGCTAATTGATATTGTAACAGTTGTCTTTTCCAGTTCCGCATCTGCCATTTGTGAGGCAATGGTACGTTTCCATATCAAGTCGTACAGTTTTTTCTCCTGCGCTGTCCCTTCGATGGACTGGTTTTCCATATAGGTAGGACGGATTGCTTCATGTGCCTCCTGTGCCCCTTTGGTTTTCGTTTCAAAGTGACGAGGATGCACATAACGTTCACCCATCATTTTGATGATAGCATCCTTACTGCCTATGGTTGCAAATTCCGACAAGTTCACGGAGTCGGTACGCATATAGGTGATAAATCCCGATTCGTACAAACGTTGGGCAATCATCATAGTTTGCGCCACCGTATAGCCTAATTTGCGTGCAGCTTCCTGTTGCAATGTCGAAGTTGTGAACGGAGCAGGAGGTGTTTTCTTTAACGGACGGGTAGTAATATCTTCGATAGCAAAATTAGCTCCTTTACATGCGTTGAGGAATGCTTCTGCTTCTTTCTTCGTTTTGATACGGTGGGCCAGTTCGGCTTTCATCTCCACTAGTTTCCCATCAGTGTCGGGCACAAGGAAAACGGCGGTCACACGGTAAGCTGCTTCCGATTTGAAAGCATGGATTTCGCGTTCGCGCTCAACAATCAGTCGAACGGCAACCGATTGTACACGTCCTGCTGATTTAGAACGTATCTTGTTTTGTAAAAGCTTGCTTAACTTAAACCCAATAATACGATCCAGCATGCGTCGTGTTTCCTGACTTTTCACCAGATTCTGATCAATTGTACGAGGATGTTTCAATGCTTCAACAACTGTATTTTTTGTGATCTCATGAAAGATAATACGGTTTTCATCTGCCATATCAAGATCCAAAACATTAGCCAAATGCCATGCAATCGCTTCACCTTCACGATCGGGGTCACTTGCTAAATATACATGTTCACTTTTTCCAGCCAGTTCCTTTAATTCCTTAACAACAGCACGTTTGTCGCTGCTAATTTTGTATGTAGGTTCAAAATCATTTTCTACATCAATTCCAAGCTGGCTCTTTGGCAGATCTCTCACATGTCCCTGGGATGCTGTCACAACATAATTACTTCCCAGAAATTTTTTAATTGTCTTAACTTTTGCAGGCGATTCTACAATCACAAGATAACGTGCCATAAACTACTCCTTTATTTCTGTCCCTTTATTTCGATTTCTTTTCTTTCTACCAATTTCCTCTCACATAGTATCCTTTGGAAATTTCTTTGATCTTTCCATTCATTTCCAAAGAAACAAGCTGCCTCATCAGCTCTGGAATCGACAGCTTTGTTTCCGCCAGTATCTGGCCGATACTCTTCGGGTTCAAATCGAGACAACTATACACTATATTCTGTTCAGTTTCAAGTATTATTTTTGTTTCTGTCAAATTCTTCACAAAATTTCCACAAATATTCAGTTCCTCTAAAAGCTCTTCCGGTGATAAAATAATCCCCGCTCCCTGCTTGATCAGACGGTTGCAGCCTCTGCTCAATTGGCTGTCCACACTGCCCGGAAGTGCATATACATCTTTCCCCTGCTCCAGCGCCATATCAGCTGTAATCAGCGACCCGCTCCGTTCTCTCGCCTCAATGATGATCACCACATCTGCCAACCCACTGATCAACCGGTTTCTCGCCGGAAAATACTGTGCAAGCGGCGGGCTCCCCGGTTGTTGTTCTGACAAAATTCCTCCATATTTTTTTAAATCTTCATAGAGCCCTCGATTCTCTTTTGGATAGCAAATATCCACACCGCTTCCAAGAATACCAAATGTTCCTCCGCTTCCGTGGATTGCCCCTCTTTGACCTGCTGCGTCGATTCCTCTTGCCATCCCACTGATCACAGAAATCCCCGCTTCACTCAACATTTTTCCAATCTTTCTTGCATAAGTTTCCCCATAATACGTACAGTTTCTGGCGCCGACAATTGCCGCAGTCCTTCTTCCCTTTTCCGGAAGTTTTCCCATCACATAGAGCGCATAAGGCGGTGAAGAAATGTTCCTTAATCTGTCCGGGTATTTTTCCTGTTCATATGTGACAAGCGCAATCCCTTTTTTTTGCCATTCTGCAACAATTTCTTTGCTCCATCGCCGTTTTCCTTCTTGTATGATCTGCGTGATCGTCTCCGCCTTTTCCTCTGTCCACTTCTCTTTTAACCTCTTCTTCAGTGCTGTTTCTTCTATATAATATAGCGTGTTTTTTTGAGGAAATTCCTTTGTCAGCTGTATTTTTTCCCTGTTTCCGATTCCCTTTAATCCCGCAAACCAAAAACGAAATAGTTCATCTTGTTCTATCTGATTCTCTCTTTGTTTTTCCACATTATTCCTCCACCCTTATCTCCAATATTTCTGATCCATCGTACGGTAAATCAACGCTTCATCCAAATGGGTCGATTCAATCTTTTCACTGCCTTCCAGATCTGCGATCGTCCTTGCTACCCGAAGTACTTTATAGTAGGAACGGGCAGTCAACTGAAGCGTCTCAAAACTTCTTTTCATCTTTTCTTTTCCCTCCGGATCCAATTCACAATGCTCCATCAGTGTTTTGACGGATACTCTTCCATTTGTCTGCTTCTTCTGCCCCTCATATCGTTTCTTTTGAATCTCTCGCGCTGCACATACTCGCGCACGGATAATATCGGATGTCTCCTCCTCATCGGTTTGGATCAGGCTCTCATACCTCACCTTCGGTACATCTACGCAAAGATCGATCCGATCAAGCAGTGGTCCGCTGATTCTGCCTAAATAATTGCGGATTTCCTGTTCACTGCACCGACATCGATTGTAATCCGGAAACTGTCCGCATGGACACGGATTCATTGCCGCCACTACAATCGTATCTGCCGGAAATAAATAGCTTCCTCCATTTCTGACAATATGAATCTTCTGTTCTTCCAACGGTTCTCTTAACGCCTCCAGCACATCTTTTCGAAATTCTGCCGCCTCATCCAAAAACAGACATCCACCATGACTTAAGCTCAATTCTCCCGGAACAGGATGCAAACCTCCTCCTACAAGCGCAGCCTTTGTGACCGTGTGATGTACCGCACGAAATGGACGAGCTAAAATCAGAGGCCGCTTTTCATCCAAAAATCCTGCAACACTATACACTTTCGAAATCTCTATGCATTCCTCCATCGAAAGCGGAGGAAAGATGGTTGGAATCCGTCTTGCTACCATCGTTTTTCCAGAACCTGGCGGTCCGATCAGCAAAAGATTATGTTCTCCTGCAACTGCGATTTCTGCCGCCCGCTTTACAAATGTCTGCCCTTTGATCTCGCTAAAATCCTCTGAACCCTGACATCTATCCTCAACTTCTATATTCCGCTCTCCCGACACTTTATGATTTTTCCAGACAATTTTCTCACCCTCCTGTTCTATTTTTTTTGCAACTTCAATCAGTTCTGTCAATTTTGACACACCGATCACTTCCATCCCTGTGATACTTCTCCCTTCCTGTTCATTCTCCTTTGGAATCATGCAGCGGACGCATCCATGTTCTTTTGCTTCCAGAAGAATTGGGAGAATCCCGGGAACTTTTTTCACACCACCATCGAGACTTAACTCTCCGATTATAAGTACATTTACAAGCGTTTTCTGACTGATCACCCCATTGGCTGCAAGCACTGCTGCCGCGATTGGGAGGTCAAATGCTGCTCCTCTTTTTCTTACATTTGCCGGAGAAAGATTGATCACTACCTTTCTTGGCGGAATCTGTATGCCGCTGTTTTTTACTGCCGTGCGAACACGCTCTGCCGACTCTTTTACTTCCGATGCAAGATGACCTACCATATGAAAAAATGGAAGTCCATTTCCCACATCTGCCTCCACATGGATAAACTCTGCCTGCATTCCCTGCAGAGATGCTGATAAAACTGTGCTAAACAAAGCCGATACCACTCCTTCCCAAATCGCACTGCGTATCTTCTCTTAGCCTCTTTTATTTCTGTACAAAAATAAGAACCGCACATGCGATTTTCTTTCTTTTTTCTTGTGTTTCCATACTATTTTTGATCGTTGATTTTCTGGCAGAAACGCCGGAATAATTCTGAAAGAGATGTTTTCAGAATGATTTTCTTTACTATAACATATCTTTTTTGTTTATGCTACATAAGGGTTATAATATTTTTATGAATAATTACAGTTTTCCATGCAATCGCTTGCATTTTCTCTCTAACGCAAATACGTCCCGTGCAGAAACACTTTCTGCCGGAACGTATCATTTTCTTATCTTCTTTTCTCTGCTTTTTACAAATATTCGTAAAATTTGTTATGCTTCTTCTGTCTCTGCTTCGGGTTCTTCCACACGCTCATATTTCGAAAAGATCTTCCGGTAAATATACGATGTGACAAATGCCAGAAACGAAAATCCAGTCATGAACCAGAATGCAAGTGCTGTGATCATTGCCCGTGCACTGAAAAACGTCACAAACAGTACTAAAATATTGACTCCAAAAAGAAGTAATGTGAACGGAAAACTGCCGATACCGATCAACAGAGCATTTTTGAAAATCTGCTTCATTGTCGCGTGAAATCGTGCAATATAAGGGAAAATATACATTGCAATCATCAGATAAACAAAAGACATTGCATAAATGGTCACCCCAAATGCTTTTCCAAATCCGCCTTCCAGTCCCATCGCAAACCTGATGTCTACAAAAAGCACTGTTCCAACTAAAAGTATCACTAACCATGCGATCGTACTCTGTTTGAAATTCTCTTTAAATCCTTTTAGAAATCCTTTGGCAATATAACTTTCTTCGTTCTTTACCGCCTTCAATGTTACAGAATACAGCGCCGTCCACGAAGCACCGATCGTTACGATCGGAATGCTGCATAAAAGGAATAAAAAATTGAGGATGACCAAATCGGCTACCCTTCCTAAAAATCTCCAGACAATATTGTCTGTGTCAAATAATCTGCCCATACAATCCCGCCATTCATATAATTTTTGCGGCAGCTGCCGCCCTTCACTTTGTCAGACATAAGTATATGATAGCACGTTCTCCTTTGATAGTAAACAGACATTTTGATGCTTTTTTCTCTGTTTTCATGTGGAAAAGCACAAATCTTCTCTCCAGCACATAAGCTATATTAAATATGCTTAGAGGTGCTTATCTTGAAATCATTTCCAACTCCCCTCACTTCTGCTGAGGAACAATATTACATGCAAAAATACACAGAGGGCGACCTTGAAGCAAAACACATCCTGATCGAACACAATCTCCGGCTTGTAGCACATATTGTCAAAAAATATCAACGTCCGGAGGAAGACAATGAAGATCTAATCTCCATCGGAACCGTAGGACTGATCAAAGCAGTCATCACCTTTAATCCCGAAAAAGGAAATCGACTTTCCACTTATGCAGCCCGCTGTATTGAAAATGAAATTCTGATGATGCTTCGCTCTAGAAAAAAATCCTCCCGGGAAATCTCTCTCTACGAACCGATCGGTACTGACCGGGAAGGTAATGAGATCCAGCTGTTTGATGTCATGGAGACAACAGATGAAGATATCCACGAGAAAATCAATCTCAAAGACGATGTACGCACTTTATACGAAAAAGTAGAATCCGAATTATCTGACCGGGAACGGCTCGTTCTGAAAATGCGCTACGGACTTTACAATGAGGAAGAATACACGCAGCGTGAAATCGCAAAAAGGCTTGGAATTTCCCGCTCTTATGTATCACGCATTGAAAAAAGCGCCGTGGAAAAATTGCGCAGCTTCTTTCCGGAATCTTGACAGAATACTAAGAAACCGAAAGCAAAGGCTCATTTTCACTGAAAATGCTTGCCGCTTTCGGTTTTCTCATCACATTATACTTCTTTCGCTTCCTGTCTTCTTAAAATATCATACTGCTCTAACGGCATTCCCAGATCTACATACAATACTTGTTTTGGATGCGGAGCGCTTTCCTGCTCATTGCCATCCTCATCTAAGATCCGCTTCACTTCCACACTAATATTTTCGCCATTCGGTTTCATCACTTCGATCGTCTCTCCGACAGAAAACTTATTTCTCTGTTCGATACGGTAAGTGCCATCACGCTCTTCCCCTACGATTCCAAGATAGGTATACTCTTTCACATAAGTATTGCTGTCATAGATCTGTGTTGTCTCATCCGGCTTTCCAAAGAAAAATCCTGTCGTAAACTGCCGATAAGTACAATTAGAGATCTGTTCCAGATACCATGGCATATTTTTCTCATAGAGTGCCGGATCCTTCTGATAGTCGTCAATCGCCTTGCGGTATGTTCTTGCAACCGTTGCTACATAGAGTGCGGTCTTCATACGTCCCTCGATCTTCAGACTGTCAATGCCCGACTCTAAAATTTCCGGGATATGCTGGATCATACAGAGGTCCTTGGAGTTAAAAATATAAGTTCCTCTCTCATTTTCATATACCGGCATATATTCTCCTGGTCTGGTCTCCTCAACCACAGAATATTTCCATCTACATGGATGGGTACATGCTCCCCGGTTTGCATCTCTTCCGGTGAAATAGTTGCTGAGCAGGCATCTTCCGGAATAAGAAATGCACATCGCCCCATGGACAAATGTCTCAATTTCCAGCTCATCCGGAATATTTGCCCGAATCTCTCTAATTTCCTCCAAAGACAATTCCCTTGCTGATACGACACGAGATGCCCCCAGCTTATGCCAGAAATTATAAGTCGCATAGTTTGTATTATTTGCCTGCGTACTGATGTGACGCTCAATCTCCGGACAGATTTCCTTTGCGATCTCAAATACACCAGGATCGGCAATGATCAATGCGTCTGGTTTAATCTCTTTTAACTCTTTAAAATATTCTCGTACCCCTGAAAGATCCTCATTATGTGCGAGAATATTGGCAGTTACATATACTTTTACATCGTGTTCATGTGCAAATGCGATTCCCTCCTTCATTTCCTCCATGGAAAAGTTTTTCGCTTTCGCTCGAAGTCCGAACGCCTCTCCTCCAATGTAAACCGCATCAGCTCCAAACATAACGGCTGTCTTTAATACTTCCAGGCTGCTCGCCGGAATCAATAATTCTGGATGTCTTGCCATATATTTTTCCTTTCTGTACAACTTGTTTCTTTTCTATTTTTCTCCAATCTTTACACTGACTGTTGCTCCGTCCCCGATCGGAACTATAGACGTCAGCAGTCTGTCATCATGCTTTAATGCATACAGATATTCCCTCATTCGGCAGTGGATCGTCCGATTCCTGCGCTCCACTGCGAAGCGAGATTCAATGATATCTCCTTCCTGAAGCACATTATCCGATACGAGGACGCCTCCCGGATTCAAAAGACGCATCACTTCCGGCAGATAATAAATATACTGTCCTTTTGCCGCATCCATAAAAATAAAATCATACGGCTCTTTTAAGGACTGCATCACTTCCATCGCATCTCCTTCCAGAAGTGTGATCTGTTTTTCTTTTCCTGCCCGCCTGAAATTTTCACGGGCAATCGGAATCCGTTTCTCATATTTTTCAATTGTTGTGATCTCACATTCCTCTGTCACATATTCACTCATCAGAATTGCAGAAAATCCGACAGCCGTTCCAACCTCTAAAATCCGCCTCGGTTTCTGCATCGCAAGCAGTACTTTCAGAAAGCTCTGCATCTCCTTCCGGATGATCGGTACATAAGTATCCAGTGCCTCCTGCTCGATCTGCTCCAAAATCGCTGTGTTTTCTGTGTCAAGAGAATTAATGAACGTCACCATTCTTTCATCTACAATCATATGCCTTCTCCTCTGTTTCTGAATTGCAAAACCTCAGAAAATAAGGCGGAGAACCAAAATCCTCCGCCCTTCTTTCCTTCTATACATCCATAATGATCGGAAGGATCATCGGACGTCTCTTAGTCCGCTTCCAGATAAAATCATTCATCGTATCGCGGATCACTAATTTAATTCTGCTCCAGTCTGCATTGCGATTGTTTCTCAAACAGTTCTCAAGCGCATCGGAAAGTACCTGTCTTGCCTCTTCCATCAGCCCTTCGGACTCCCTTACATAGACAAATCCTCTCGAAACAATGTCCGGTCCTGCAAGGAGCTGATTGGTTCCCTTCTCCAGTGTCAGGACTACGATCAGTATACCATCTTCTGCCAAATGCTGACGATCACGTAATACAATATTTCCAACATCGCCAACACCGAGTCCGTCTACAAGGATTGCTCCCGTCTGTACTTTGTCTACAACCTTTGCACTTTGATTATCCAGCGCCAGTACCTCTCCGGATTTGAGGATGAATACATTTTCCTTCGGAATGCCAAGCGCTGTCGCAATTCCTGCATTTGCCTTCAAATGACGATATTCTCCATGAACCGGGATCGCATATTTTGGTTTCACAAGAGAATAGATCAATTTCAACTCTTCCTGACAGGCATGCCCGGATACGTGTGCATCCTGGAAAATAACATCTGCACCCTTCTGGGAAAGTTCATTGATCACCCTTGACACTGCCTTTTCATTTCCCGGGATTGGGTTTGAACTGAAAATAACTGTATCTCCCGGCTTGATGCTGACCTTCTTATGAATATCTGCTGCCATACGGGATAATGCCGCCATAGACTCTCCCTGGCTTCCTGTTGTGATCAGAACCGTCTTCTCATCCGGATAATTCTTCAGCTGATCGATCTCGATCAATGTCTTGTCCGGCACATTCAGATACCCAAGCTCTGATGCTGTGGAAATAATGTTGACCATGCTCCGTCCTTCCACGACAACTTTTCTGTCATACTTATAGGCAGAGTTAATGATCTGCTGTACACGGTCTACATTCGATGCGAAAGTAGCAATAATAATCCTTGTATTTCTATGTTCTGCAAAAATCTGGTCAAAAGTCTTTCCAACTGTCCGCTCTGACATAGTAAATCCCGGGCGCTCTGCATTCGTACTGTCTGACATCAGCGCAAGCACACCTTTCTTTCCGATCTCAGCAAATCTCTGAAGATCGATCGCATCTCCAAATACCGGTGTGTAATCTACTTTAAAGTCTCCGGTATGCACAACAATTCCTGCCGGTGAATAAATAGCAAGTGCTGCGGCATCCTGAATACTGTGGTTTGTCTTGATAAATTCCACACGGAAACAACCAAGGTTGATATGCTGTCCG
>ENA-OPSF01001865-OPSF01001865.1-human-gut-metagenome-genome-assembly--contig:-NODE-1865-length-14775-cov-6.601359_pt1 | contig 14775 bp, 15 predicted proteins | sample MGYA00241452_ERZ501896 | MGnify/ENA primary metagenome ERZ501896 (study PRJEB25962, sample SAMEA2042111) | human gut metagenome | biome: human gut; feature: human-associated habitat; material: faeces... | reverse complement strand
AGTGATAAAACGCAGAATTATAGCAAAGTCACCAAATTGCTAGTTAAGCCAAAAAGAAATAAAAAAAGCTTATGCGAGACTTTTAAAACAGTATCATCCTGAAGAGAATCCGGAAGAATTCAAACAAATTCAGGCTGCTTATCAACAGTGTCTACATCCAGATCAAGAAATAGAGTCTGTTTCATTTGAGCAAAATAAAAAGAATATTAAAACACAACCTATTTCAACTAAAGAAGATACAATCATTCCTCCACCTATTCCTAAAGTAGAAACATTGTTTGTGAAGAATGAAAAGGATATAGTTGTTTACCAGGATATATTAAATTCGATTGAAAAAAATTTGCCTAAAAAGATTGGGTCTAAAGAGATTGTACAAGTTTTTACAGAACCTAAAATCATGCCGTATTTAGAGGATGAATTGTTCTGTAGAAGATTAGAAGACATCTTTTTATCGCGTACATTAAAATATGTCAAAAATCCAAGGGATTCGGTTTATATCTATTTAGGAAAGTATGGTATGTCAAAATTATCAAATGCGATGGATTATTCAAATGTCCCATTATATAAAAGGCCAGCCTTTGTAGCTTTTATTGTGATTAGTGTCATTCTTTTAGAGGTGATATTGGGCATTCTTTAACAATCACAAGAAAAAAACAAGAATCTTCATTTGTATATAATGTATGATATGATCAACTCTAAAAGGCTAGAAATAGCTTTTTTATTATGTTAATGTTTACTTATGAAAACATATTTAACTTTAGAAAAATCAAATCCTCATAAATCAAATTATGATGGATCCTTATACAAGTCTTATGTAACTTCATTTTTTTCGTATACCCAATCACATCATACAATCAATGATTTTTATGACGAAGAAGGGAATGTATATATTCCTGAAGTTTATTCATTCTGTGAAAAAAAGGTAGATCCAGACACACATGAAATGTTTGTACGAGCAGATGTTGAGTTTGAAGATGGATTGAATATGGATTTTCTTCTACATAAACCACTTTATTTTAAAGAGCCAGAATGGTTTCATGATTTGACAAATGAAAAAATTAATAAAATCGTATGTAGCTATTCTGATTGGGATATATTGGATCTACTTGATAATAAAACGAGTAATACAACTATAAATATATCTATCTTTGATGATGGAATGATTCAAATTGAAGAGACAAAGGAAAATCAAAATCCTTTAATTTTAACATATCAAGTTAACAAGACTTACATTCAACAATTCTTTGAAGCCATGAAACAAAATCTAGGCAGTGAAACGACATATGATCCTAGCTGTGTGGGTGGATGGTCTAGAAGTTTTACATTATATTGTGAAAGCGGGAATGTGTTTGAATATCACGGCAATTATTGTACAGATTCGAATGAGAATAGTCTTACGACAAATATAGTAGAGGAGTTACTTACAAAATGTCAGATTGTTATTTAACTTTAGAAGAGGTAAAACTCAACACATCTTATTTAGATGGGTCCATATATAAAACGTATATTACCCATTTCTTTTCATATACGAAAGCCCGTCATGAAATTCGATATCTTTATGATAAAAATGACAATATACATTCCGTTGAATTGTATGAAATTATAGATCGTAAAGTAGATCCAGACACAAATGAATTATTTGTTCGTGCTGAATTCGAATTTGAAGATGATGAAGATATGGATGCTTTTCTTCATAAACCCCTCTACTTTAAAGAGCCAGAATGGTTTCATGATTTAACACATGAAGAAATTGTACAATTGAATTGTGTTTTTGAACAATATGAACTTGTTTTAGGATCACTTATCGAAAGAAAAAATGTTTATATAAATGTAAATGGAACCGTGCAAATAGACGATAAAATTTATCATTTGTCTGAACCAAAGATCTGTGAGTTTTTTTATGAAATCAAAATAAATTTAGGTAGTGAAAAGACATATCAACCACTCCTATGTGGTGGTGGCAGTAGTCGATATATCTTGCATCTAAAAAGCGGCAAATCAATAGAGTATTCTGGTGATTATGCACTATGTGATGGCACTCCATATGGATGTAAAAGATATACAAAACTAATTGTGGATGATTTACTTAAACAAGTGATTGATTCTTTTTGAGAATTCTAATAAGCTATTATTAAAGGAGAAATTTAAATATGCAATATGGATTTGGAGTAGATATTGGTGGTACTACAATAAAGATTGGATTGTTTTCAGTGGATGGAGATTTGATGGAAAAATGGGAAATTCCAACAAACAAAACAGATAATGGAAAATATATTCTTACTGAAATTGCTGATTTTATTAATCGTACTATTGAAACGAAAGGCATCGAAAAAAGTGATGTGATGGGTGTAGGCTTAGGTGTACCAGGACCAGTAAATAAGAATGGTTTTGTGAGTGTATGTGTGAATTTAGGATGGAATTCATTGAATGTTGAAAAAGAATTCCATGAAATTTCAGGCCTTCCTGTTAAAGTAGGCAATGATGCCAATGTTGCAGCACTTGGTGAAATGTGGCAAGGTGCTGGGAAAGGATATCAAGATGTATTAATGGTTACACTTGGCACTGGTGTTGGTGGCGGTTGTGTTTTAAATGGACAGATCGTTTCCGGAATTCATGGTGCTGGCGGAGAAATCGGACACATGCCTGTAAGGGATGATGAGAAAACTCCATGTAACTGTGGAAATCATGGATGTTTAGAACAATATGTTTCAGCTACTGGAATTGTTACTCAGGCTAAGAAGATGTTAGAGAATGATAAACGTCCTTCTAGTTTACGTGATTATGATTGTTTAGAAGCTAAACACATTTATGACGAGGCTAAAAAAGGGGATGTCATCGCTAACGAATTAGTGGATTCCACTTGTAAAATTCTCGCAAAGGCATTGTCACAAGTCTGTAGTGTGATTGATCCAGAAATCATTGTGATTGGTGGTGGCGTTTCTAAAGCTGGAGATATTCTAACTTCAAGAATCACTCAATCTTTTAAAAAATATGTATTTAATGCATGTGCTTCTACACCTATCGTTTTGGCTAAACTTGAAAATGATGCTGGAATGTATGGTTGTGTAAAATCATTATTTTAATTCTACTAAAAATGCAAGGATTCAGCCTTGCATTTTTTCTATAATAATGGTGAGAATATACGAATAATGCTTAAAAATAAACCTTTCACAATATTCACATGGGTATCTTCTACTTGAATTTTTTTACAATGTTCTAATGTATCAAAAAAGTTTTGTTTCACATCCATGATTTTCTTAGATTTATACAATAAAGTGCCATTTTCAAAATGTAGGTATAAGGAGCGATAATCTAAGTTGATTGTTCCTACTGTGGCATATGTATCGTCACAAATAAAGACTTTTGAATGTACAAAACCAGGCTCATATTCATAAATTTTAACGCCGCCCTGAATTAATTGTTTATAATATGTAGTTCCCATATCATGCACAATCTGTTTATCGGCAATACCGGGCATGATGATTCTAACATCGACACCTTTTTTAGCGGTATGAATTAATGTGTTGATCATTTCTGAATCAATGATAAGATAAGGAGTCATTATATATACATATTTATTGGCACTATTTAATAAATCTTCATAAACGGATTGTCCCGTCAATTCTTCGTCTAACGGAGTTTCTGCATAAGGAGCAATATATCCATCAAACAAAGTTTCTTCTACAACATCTTCATTTTTGAAAACAGAATAATCAAAGTCTTCATGACGTAAAGCGTTCCAGTTTGTTAGAAACATTACTAAATAAGACCAAACGGCTTTACCTTTAATACAAATGATATTGTCCATCCAATGACCATGTTTTACTTTCTTATTGATATATTCATCGGCTAAATTTGCACCACCACTAAAGGCAACTTTACCATCAACAATCAAAATTTTACGATGATCACGATGATTCATAATCGTATTAATGATTGGGGAAATACGATTGAAGGAAACAGCTTTGATGCCTTTTTTTTCTAATTGTTTGGCATAAGAAGCGGGAAGTGTACCTAAAGATCCCATATCATCATACATGATACGTACTTCTACACCTTGTTTTACTTTTTCTTCTAAAATAGAAAGAATCGAATTAAACATAAACCCTTCTTCAATGATGAAATATTCCATAAAAATATAGTTTTCTGCCTTTTTTAGTTCTTCTAACATGACATTAAATCCATTTTCACAGGGTGCATAATATTCAAAATCCGTATTTCGATAAATAGGGAAGCCCTCTTCATGTAAGAAAGCAAGCTGTGAGACATAGTCTGGATTATCGTTACGAATTTCATCAATAATCGATTCATCTTGTATATAGTAGCTAGATGCCTTTTTTTGTTCTTTAATAATATTACGGAATGTTTTTCCAAACAACAAACTTAATAACATCAATACATACACAAATGTACCAAAGACAGGAAACAACATAATCAGAATAATCCACATAAGATCTGAAGATAGATGTCTACTTGTACGTACGATATTTAATACGATTAAAATGGATAGAATGTGTAAAACAATTTCAATAAAGACAAAAGACGTTGTTAGCCATTTAAATAGATTACAATATAATACAATTTCACCTAATGCGATGATGACTAAAGGAATAATTCTTCCAAGCCATATTTTTAATTTCATAAATATCCACTCATTTCTAGTATAAAGTAATATACCATTTTCACGAACAATAAAAAAGAGCCAACTATGATTGGGTAGGGCATGCTGGCTCGAAAAAATATATACCGAACAGGTCTAATCAGAAAGGAAAAGAAAAAACCTATCGACAAGACATAGTATACCACTCGTGTTTTTGATTTGAAAGAAAAAACAATAAAAAATGAAACCCACACTAGGTTTCATAAAACAATCTATAAAAAGAGGAGAGAACTAGTGTATTAGTGTTTTTTTTGAGGAGACTAGTTCTCAATCGACTGTTAGATGGAATCACACATGAGATAGTTGGCGTTGTTTATGTGTGACGTATTATTATTGTTTGTTGGCTTATAAACATTCATCTAACTGCCAAAATTATACCATGTTTATCTGAAAAATAAATTGACATATGTCATATTTTTGAAAATATTTTCTGAAATATAGACATTATCCCTTTATATAAGGAAACATCAACTTATTAATTTCTGAAACAATTTTCTTGCGAACTAAAGTATCCGTATTCGAAGCTATTGTATATCCATACAATAAGTCAATCATACATTGATCAAGATCTTTACCTGACATCACATCAAACACTGTTGATGTAACGCTTTGACTAGACAGTTGAAGAAAGAACTTCCAAAGTTTTTAAAGGCTTTTTCAAGAGCGTTATGAGAACCTTTGAGGAAGAAAGCAAACATAACAAAAGAACTGGAAGCTCCAGTCCTTCATGTTACTATTTAAAATCCGAATCATCCATCAGCATTGTACGATGGATTTCTTCCACTTCTGCATCTGTCAATTCGTTATCCTGTTCTAGATAGAATTCAATTAAAATGTTGGAGTTAGCTATTTATAACCATTCCCCTGCGTGAACACCGGTGGATCATAATCCATCGGTTTGGCAGAAAGTTTCAACTTGAAATCACAATAATCACCATCATCAAAGCAGGTATGCTCTCTGTACAGTGGGGCACCCAGAATACCGAACATGACATAATCCAGATTACAGATGTAAGGCATGTATTCTTCATATCCGTATTTTTTTGCAAAATCCGCTAGCGGACAAACGAGGTTGTGATAACTGAAATCATACCCCTTTTCTGGTGGAATCTGTGTCTGTGTCTCGAAGCTTCCGGGATTCTGTGCAGCGTTTAATGCATTCTTCCTATCCTTTTTTAGGAACATTTTTGTAAGAAATCGGGGATTAGTAAAGATTTTACCCATGATGCTCCGTAAAAAAGACGGAATCTTTGTAAACTGACGCTCATAAATCAGAATCATCAGGTGACCGCTCTGCGCTGTCGTAACACCATATTTTTTTAATACTTCACCCATGCTCACAAACATGTAAGCTCCGATAAGATTTTTTGTTCCACTGGCAGCATCTCCGCCAATATAAGGGAATCTTTCTAACATCTCATCCTGATAGTTTGTCCAAATTTCTTGAATGAGGGTATCATAAGACTGTCCAGTAAGCGACTCTAGTTCATAGCTGATATAATTCATGTAAGAATTTAAAGTTTTATGCCATTTTTTTAGATTTTTTTGGTAATATCTGTGCATACATTTTCTTCTCCTATATTATCGCAATTGACCTGTTTTCTTTATAAAAATTCGCCTTTAGTTACTAGCCAAAGAGAACACACTCTTAACCACCTCTTTTTAGAGAATGTCATGGGAAACCCGCAGCCTATTAAGATTACAAGTATAACGTTAATTATGTATCTAGTATACTTGATTTTTGATGTCATCTCAATTAAAGGAGTGATTTTCGATTGCTTTAAGAACGCTCTCGTAGAACGAAAGTTACTTTTATAACTAATCCTACGAAAACATTATTTACCAAAGTGTGCAATTCGTCGTTGTCGGTTTTCGAGAGCGTTGTGAGAGGATTCGAGAAAAGAGAAGGGTATAAAAAAAGACTGAAATCATTGATTGATGATTCAGTCCTGTAGTATTTAATTACTTCAAAGCAATTAAACTGTTCATGATATTTGTAGTAATATCGTTTTGTTGTGTTGCCGTTAGATAGTTAGATGTACGAATGATTACAGTACCTACAACCTTATGTGATCCACTGCATAACATTCCACCGCCATCGAAAGCAGACAAGTATGTATCACGTTTTTGAGCATCTTCTTCAGTTTCAAAGACTTCGATACATCCACCACCGTCTGTACCTTTTTCAATGGAATCACCATCTTCAATATAGTTTGCGGCAGTGTCTACTAAATCTGATGTAAAGAAAATCGCAGAAGTATATCCACCAGCTTTATGAAGCATACCATTTACATCGTTTTCTTCGTTCACAGCTAATGCTTGTGATACGTTTGGAATTCCGTTCAATCTTTCCAAAACAAAGGATTCAGATGGGTTGGTAACTTGTTTACGTTGAGCAATACTATCTTTCATTGCTTTTTTAGAATCTGTTAAAGCTTGGATAATCTCAGCTTTATTAGCTTTCTTTTTAAGCTTTTTGTTAGCTTCTTTAATATCTTCTTTCTTAGATGGACATTCAGGAACTTCAACAATTTGTTGTTTTGCTTGGCTGATAGTTTCTCTTGCTGTTTTTAAAACTGTATCATCCAAAGGTTTAACCTTGGATTTTGTCAACTTTTGCAATGCTTTAACATCCTTGTTGATAGTCTCGTTGTTCTTCTCAACGATTGAAGCTGTTTCTTCAAATGAAGATTTAGCTTTCTCAGTTTCAGCATCTGAACAGGCTGTTAAGCCAAATGCCAAAACAAACGATAATAGTAGTGCAAAGTACTTTTTCATAATTACAACATCTTCTTTCTTATTTACTTTCTTTGTACTCTTTAAGAACTTTACTCAATACATATTCTACAACTATAGTTTTATGTAGAACAGTGGCTTTATGATAAATAAATCTATATTGCGGAGACATTTTAATTGATTCAGTATCAGTATTTACAGGTTCTTGAGATTGGTCCATATTATAAGTCCACGAATAAAATTCTGCATTATCTTCTAATGTTTCTGATAGCTCATACATTTTAATTCTAGATCATCACCATCATAATTTGCAAGAGCAGCCATCATTTGAGAGCCATCTATACCAATAATCGCAAGATAAGAACTAAAACTATTTGTTACATCTTCAGTTTCATATGTAAGATTATCAGGAAATGCTTTACTCATAGTCTTATCATCATTATCAAAAAACTCTTTTACATCTCCATCAATATTCAAAAGAAGTCTTGCTTTTGCATATCGAAGCAGCAAAATAGACATATCTAGGTGAATAGATTAAAAATATAAGTATGAAATTTCGCAAATTCATTATTTACTTATGATATAGTAAGCTTGGTAAATAAATATATTATAAATTTAATGAGCTTTATGAACTTACAAAAAAATAGAGAAGGGAATTTAATGGCAAGTTTTAAAATGAGTTGCTTTGATCTCTCTCATCGTATAAATATATTTTATTTTGACGTAAGGAGTGAATGTCGAAACAAATTCTTATCGACGAACTTAATGAAGAAAAAGAAAATAAAAGAAGAATATAGAAAATATGGTTCAAATAGTTGAGACAATAAAACTTACTGTTGAAGAAACTGAATGGAACAAATTGGAATACTTCGATAGTTTATATAATAAAAGATACAGATTCTGATGCTTTCAGAAAGTGACAAAAAAATACAAAATATCAGAAACAAATATTGAGAACTTGGTTTACGTAAGCAAGATGATCAACATCGTGATTGGCAAAGTCCATCAAATCTATACAGATGTAACATCAGACGATATCGCACGATATGTACGACAAATCTTGGCAGAAGATGAATACCATCGTATGAAGCCAACTGAAGTTGCAAAAGAGGTAGTTGCTATCATCACTGGAAGTCCAACTCAGAAAAAGAGAAGACCTTCATCAAAAGCACCTGCATCTAAGAACATCTGCGATTACATCTCGAATGCCTAGAACAAAGAGACTTAATGTTTCTTTGTTTTTTTTCTTTCACAAACGAGTGAAACAAACTTTGGAAGTTCTTAGTTTCATGAAGTTAGAACAAATCTTTTTCGTAAAAGCAATGGTGTTACAATTTTTTTGTATGAAAATTAAACACGATATATTTCATCTCTACAAACCACTTATATTTTGTGTTAAAATAAATCAATAAATCGGTATTTGTTAAGTTGGTAGTAATTTTTTGCAATAATGAAGGTAAAGGAGAGCATTTTATGAGTACAAGAAAGACGATAGGATGGGCTTTGGGAGCTATCATTGTATTGTTAGTAGCTCAAATATTAGCTCAGTTAGTGGCAAGTTTGTTTGTTTTGGTTAAAATTCCAGAAGGTATATGCAATATTATAGCAGGAATTATATATGTTGGATTAGCATTTGTTTTAATTGAATTATTTTCAAAAAGACTACTTAAAATAAAGATAGAAAATTTGGGAATGCCAAAATTTTCAATTAAAGCTAAATGGATTATTGTAGGTGTATTATTACCTGTGACAGTAATAGCGGTTTATCTTTTTTTCTTTTCTGGAAAGTACGTTTCTTCTGGAATGAATAGTAATCAGATTTTTTCAATACTGAGTGCTGGTATTGCTTTTACAGGTATACCCGCTGGTTTTGTTGAAGAAATGGTTTTTCGAGGAGTTATTCTAAATCTGTTAAAAGAGAAATGGAATATTAAAGTTGCAGTATTAATTCCATCAGTTTTATTTGGATTCGTACATATTATAGGAATGGATTTTTCCATTGTAAGTAACCTGTTGGTTCTTATTGCTGGAACAATGGTAGGAATAATGTTCTCAATGGTTGCTATTGAAAGTGGTTCTGTTTGGAACAGCGGAATTGTTCATTCACTTTGGAATATTTTAATTATTGGCGGCGGTTTATCGATAAGTGAAAAGGCAGATGAATATTCGGTTATGACATATGTACTTGATTCAAAAGACTTTGTTTTCACTGGTGGAGAATTTGGAATTGAATCATCAATTATTGCACTATTAGGTTATGTTATAGTTACTTTAGCAGCAATATGTATGATTAAGAAAAAAGCAAAAGTGTAATAAGTATCAAAAAACAAATTGCAGTTTGTGGAACTGATAAAATCCATTTGAATGCCTAAGAACAAAGAGACTTTATGTTTCTTTGTTTTTTTGTGCTTTCACAAACAAACGAAGCAAACTTTGGAAGTTCTTAGTTTCATGAAGTTAGAACAAATTATTTTCGTAAAAGAAGCTGTTAATTTCATATTACGTAAACAAGATATTTTGGTAAAAGAAGTTCTTAGTTTCATAATGAAGAAACAAGATAATTTCTTAAAAGAAGTTGTTAGTTTCATGAAAACAAATGTTGTCTCTCCAAAACTAACAACTTCCATTGTTGGTCTTTTTTTTACGCTTATTTTCCGTTTTACAAGAACTTAAAGGCCCCTATAAGAAATCTAATCAGTCAGAAATGACTTTTTTAACCAAAGTAATAATCACCTAAGCAAAATCAAAACAGTGCAAACGTGTCAAAACGGGAAAACTAATAGGGAACTGATAGGAGAGAGACATGAAAAAACAGAACCTCTATAATGAGATTCTGTGTTGTGTTATTTGTAGTTAACAGAGCCTGTTACGGTGTAATTGACTTTTGATAGATTTATGACAAAGGCAGGACGTGCACCAATCCCAGCATCCGTTATAAGGTCTTTGTTCATAGAGCGAAAGCTGTAACTCAAATACATTGCACTACGAGGCGAACCAGTATAACCGTCTCTGAACCACATATGGTATAAGGAGTTATTTGTTCCTTTCAAGAAATCATAAACCTTGTTGGCGTTGTTTAGATCCACTAGATTGGATACTTCTTCAACGCTTGGAAGGAATACATGTCTTGATATTGCGTTATAAGTTGTATTATTATAGCCCTTTTCACTGTACTTCCAGCAGTTCAAAGGATGCGCCCCTTGTGCATCCTCTGGAAAGTTTGCCTTATAATAGACGACCCATTTTGGATTTTCAGTAGTACCTTCATTATAATACCAATCATTGCTTGAACCTCCATTTGGATCAAAGTATTTCCATTTTGGATTTGATGCAAAATCCATGTAGGATGCCTGCTTGATGTCCGTTACCTGAATTGCTTTCTGTAGCTTGTCAGGAAGTTGTTTATACCATGTGTTTTCTAGATAGTTATCAATAGTATTGGAATACTGACCATCAGGACGCTTATCATCCGGCGTTTCATATGTTCCAACTTTGTAGTTTCCATCAGAATTCACATTTGGCTGGTACTGTATATTTCCAAGGCTTTCTCCATCAATAACCAAATAAGTATCATCATCCGTCTGAGACATAACAATATAATTAGAACCTTCAATATTCAAAACAGTACCAGCTGAATAAGCTTTCTCCCATTGAGCGTGAAAAGTAAGAGTAAGACCATCATAAGCCGATATCAAGTAGATTGGTTCTTCATCTGAAAGTAAATATAATTTGCTCCATCCAGATGGTTGTGCTCCTTTTTCGAACCATCCACCGCCTCCGTTTGGATTTACATACAAATATTCTACATTGCTTTTATATTTACGACTTGCAAGCCATCCTTTAAAAGCGTATCCATCTTTAGTGAAAATGTTTTTTGATAGATTAGTCTTATCTGTACTGAGGATAGTTTCACTTTGCATAATACCAGTACCTTCATTTGAATCATAATTTATAAATGAAAGAATTGGTTTGTAATGTGCATACAATGTCATAGAAGAATTTATAATTGTACCTGTCGTGATTTTATTACCGCCTGTTGGTTGTGTATACCATCCGTCAAACAGATAATAAGTCTTTTTAGGTGCTGAATAATTTCGAGATATAAAACTACCTTCTGCCAAAGTATCTATTTTATACATTTTCATGACTTCTTCATCACTTAAAGCATTTTGCCATAAACCACATTTCCATATGTCACCTTTGGTTAAATTACTATAATGATCTCCTACTATAGGATTTCCACCTAGCGATAATCCTAAAGGACTTACTTTTATGTTTGGGTTGCCAGTCGCAGATAATTGAATTGTATTTGTTTTCTCGCCGTTAATATAAATACTCATTGTATTATTTGGACCATCATAAACACCTGTTATCCAATAAGTTTCATTTGGTTTTATTTTGGTTTTAGAGCGTAATATATCATAATCATCTTTATTTTCTCTAAATACAGAGAAATATGGTCTAGTATCCTCTCCTAAGCCTAAGCCAAAACCACCCCATTCATAATTACAAAAAAACTCTTGTAATTTTTGAGGCAGGGTATCATCTGAGGAATTAAATCTTATTTTTGTTGATATTGTTAATTTATTTCCAAATGCATAATTATAATATCCTAAGTCTTCGCAATCATCAGTGCTAGTGCCACTAAAAGATTTTGAATTTTCTGGTGCTTTATACGGCGTGCCTGTATAAAACTGTTGTGTTTTAGTTGTAGAAAGAGTTCCGCCGTTAGCATCGTATGTAATTGTATTTAGCAATGGTTCCCAGATTGGATATAAATCTACTGTAACATCATTCTTTTTGAATTTATCTAATACTCCACAATATTCTGCGACATCTTCCATCTTAGCTAATCCTACATTATCCATTACTTTTTTAGTTCCAGCTTTTCCTATCGTCCATGTGTGTTCGGTAGCTGTGTATCCTAACTTGGTCAATCTAAGCACATCAGCTAAACCAGCTCGAGAATCAAATGTAGCCCCATATTTTTTTGTTTCGGAATATGCTATATCTTTATTTGAAACATCTTGGATGATATTCCAGAAATTATTCCAAGTTTGAGCACCATCTGCATGATAATTAAGAGTTAACTTATTTGTATCAAACTTAAAATAACAAGGTGTACATAAAATATGGGATGCATTGGTTCTAGGAGCACAATATGTATCAATTCCAATCCTTCCTTTTAATGGAATAGGTGGAACATTATCAATACTTCCAACTCCACTATAATGATGACCGTCTGTGGCTCTAATGTTCTTGATTTCATATTCTGTTCCATAAGGGTAAGTTTTATTCCAATCGCTCACATTGCTAGCTACGAGCTTATTATTTATGTAAATATCGACAACTCCATATGTGTGTTCGCTATACATAACCTTCCCATCTAAAATTGAATTCAAATCTAACACATAAGTATATCTATTTCCTGTAATGTCAAACACCAATTTATCTTCATAACTTCCACTAAAGCTTGTATTTGTATTAGCTAATGTAATATTGAAATTCTCATCAAAGCTTTTCATATCAGCTGATTTTATGTTGTCTACATGAAACGAGTCTTTATCAAGTGAATAGGAGATTTCTTGATTTTTGTTCTTTAATTTGCATTTGTTTAGGGAATTTACACTGACATCTAATTCAGTCTGTGCATCCATTTTACCAGTAATCGCAAATGAACCTTTACCACTATTTTTGTCTATATCAACATCGGATGGGATTGTAATCGTATAACCAGACGTATCAGTTGTCTGATTATTAATAGCTTCAGCTTTTACAACATCAGCATCACCACAGGCAATTGATCCTAAGATTAAGAAGCCACATAATGTTATAAATTTCTTCATGTTTTTCATCTCATCACAAATACCTCCTTACTGATACATTGAACCACAATTCAAATCCAAACAATTTCTCAGCATTTCTATGGATAAACACAAACAAAATCCTTGCAATACAATCAAAATCCACGTCAAATCTTCTGAAAGACCTTCTCGTAGCCTTCGAATCTATATCCAGATCAAAACATTACTATACAAAATGTGTAAATGAATAGGAAGTTAAGGGAAAGAGCAGGGAAAATGTTTGTTTTTAGGTTTTACGCCAGCGTAAACTCAAAAAAGACGGAAAAAATTTTTGTATTCAACGGGATTTTGTTTGTTTTCAGTCTGGATGATATACTAGAAGCAGGGAAATGGTGAGAATATGAAAAGAAATAGGCTGATAGCAGCTGTCTTGACAACTTCTTTGATATTGTCTGGATGTGCTGCTTCTGAAAAGAATAAAGATAAGAAGGTTGATGAGAAAGCCTCTCATAAGGAGCGAGGTAAATCCGAAACAAAGAAAAAAGAGGCAGAAAAGAAAGCTAAAGAAGTAAAGAAAACTAAAGAAGAAACATCACAAGAACAGGAAACTCAGGCAAGTCAGGATGAAGAAACGCCTGTTGCTACGGGGATTTCGAGTATGTTTACAGATGATGAATTGTTTGCTTTTGCTGATGAAACTGTAAATACATTTTATGCAGAACGTATGTCGTATATTTGTGGAACACATTTTACTTCGTCATCAAACTTTGAAAATTATATTAAGAATGATGATGGAATTTATTATGAAGTCGATGATTCACAAGTCCAATCGTATAATGATATCGAAAATGTTTATTACCAGAAGTTTTCTAGAAGATATCCAATCTGCTACGATAAGCCATACAACTTAAGTCCATTGACAAAGCTACCTTTTATTATTGTTGATGGTCATCTGTATGAAGCATATTCTGCTATATGTATTAACGGAATCGGATGTAAATATACAGTAGGAGAAATCATTAAGAAAACGGACGATGAATTCTGGGTAAGACTTAACAACTATTGCGAGCTTGACAATTCCACTAATCAAACAGACATTACCTGCTCGTTTGTATGGGAAGATGGTGGATGGAAATACGGTGATTTTAACAATCCTGAATTCTATAAAGTGGGATGATGTTTTTATTTGGCTATGACTTGTTTGATAGGAACGATATCAGGCAAGTCTTTTAATCCAAATCTTTATCAGGTTTGGCTTTTTATATTCTTGATTTTCATCTATTTAAGAACTATAGTATCCATGAATTAGAAACATAAATATATAGATGTTCTTTTGCTTGTATTTAAATACACTAATTCAAGATATTTATCATCCAAAATTGTTTGATAAAGAAAGAAGGCTTTAATCATGAAATTATTCAAATATATCCTCTGCTTATTTTGCGCTATATCTTTAACAGCTTGTCACCAAGATGAAAAGCAAGATTTTTGGGAAGCTACCATTGATGCTGTTCAATCCAAATCCAAAGATAATGCGTACTTAAAAAACAACTGGAATATTGGTATAAGTTCAGA
>ENA-OPSF01001851-OPSF01001851.1-human-gut-metagenome-genome-assembly--contig:-NODE-1851-length-14904-cov-3.599434_pt1 | contig 14904 bp, 10 predicted proteins | sample MGYA00241452_ERZ501896 | MGnify/ENA primary metagenome ERZ501896 (study PRJEB25962, sample SAMEA2042111) | human gut metagenome | biome: human gut; feature: human-associated habitat; material: faeces... | reverse complement strand
CAGCCCTTTTATTTATCATTTTAACCATAGATCAATCTCATGGATTAAAAATGCAAACTGCATGCAAAATGATATACAAATTGTAAATATATTTAAAATATCCCCAAATAATAGCATAAAAAAACAAAATAACTATTGTTTTCAATGTAATAATTATATTAATAAACATATTAACTACAACAACAAACTAAAACTCCTGTTGTCCGAGTTATATAATCTTTTTACGAAACAAATAGCATAACAGAACGTAAACGCTTCCCATTAAAATTCAAAAAGATATAACCATATTTACGAACTAATTAAATATTATGAAAGAGCAAGAAGTGCCAGTCGTTTTTATGAATACTATAATAGAAACAAAAAATAAATATCTCACAATTATAAATCTATTTTAGCCCCTTCTCTAATCTATAAAAAAGCTCTTCACTCTTTGATTTCATATTTCTTGCTGATTGTTTCCACACTTAGTTTGGTATAACCACACATAGAGGATACTTCTACTTTCATATTTCACAAAAATTTCTATCATTGTAATACCTAAGTAGAAGTAACAGATAAAAAAATTTTCTGAAGGAGCAGAATCATTACTACATCGAAAAAAAGGAGTTTTTTAATAGAAATGTCTGACCTATTTGTTGTTACAACAAATAAAACTATAAATTGAATATAAAGATACAAGAAGACAATCAAGGAAGTAATAGCACTTATCATTATAAACCTTTCTACGCAAATCCACAGTGCAATAAAGATCTTATGACAGTATAAATTTTAGATAAGTTATCAAGTGAATAGACAAAATCTTAAAACAAATAAATTTAACTCTTCAATAATTTATCAAATACTATTCATGATACAATAAATTATTTAATAGCACACATGCAAACTTTTTCATTTTAGCTCTATTGTTTATCAATGTCGCTTAAAATGTTTTCAAATTATTTTTCATCTGCTCTCTCCACTCCTTTGGAGAACATCCCAAGCATCTCTTACAAAATCTAGAGAAATGTGCTAAAGATGAAAAGTTCAGTTCGTAAACAATACTTCCGAGCGGCAAGTCTGTAATCGAAAGTTTGTACTTGATTTCACGCACCAACTGTTTCTGCATCCATCCGGTTGGTGTTTCTCCGAATTCCGCCGCAAACTGTCTTTTGAAAGAGGAAATAGAAATACCACAAACCGAAGCCAGTTCTTTCACTGTTTTACATTTTTTATAATTGTTCAGGACCATATTTCTAAAGCCTTGGGATCGACCTATAACCATATAAAAGAAACTTGCCAATTCACGTTTAGAATAATAAAAGCGCATATTCCAGAAAAGCTCCTTGATTTTTATCTCGTGAAAATGGATACAGTTCGCTCCATCTTTCAAGTAACATTCAAGAAGTTCAAGAAATCGATATAACCGATCTTTGATTTCAAGAGGTTCCATACGATATTCGATAATATCCCTCAAATAAGACAATTCTGAAAAGGAGATTTTCTGACAGGGCCAAACACCACCTTCGAACAGGGCAACCACAACCTCGCATTTCTCCAACGAATAAGTGCTAAACAGACTCTCACGACAAACAAAGACCATTTTCCCCGCTGAAATCGTAAACTGGAATTCGTTATACGAGAAGCGAAGACTGCCCTTCAAAACAAACAGTATGCAGTCATTCTGCAACTCTTCCTCATGCTCCAGCCCCTTATCAAATGTATAGTACCGGAATCCTTCTTGCACGCATCTTGCATAATTGTAACAAGACGTGTGTTCGTTCAAACAAAAAAGCTTCATAACTATTCTCTTTTTATTGATTCAATAATACACTAATTAACAAGTAGTTACACTACAATAACATTTACATTTTTAAGTCTTATAATAATTCATACGTTTCTAACATTCTCTAACAGCGTCCCATTTTATTGCAAATGCATAAAGAGAAAAACGAAAAATCATAATATTATAAATAATTCATCAAAAACAGCAATTTCATGCTATTTATCCGCCTCAAGACAACAAAGACATCTACATTCGAAAAGATTCAATCGACAATGAGAAAATTTCACTTCATTCCTCCAACCAGTCGTCTGAGAGCCCGAAACTCCTGTCACGAAACAATTCAGCCAGACCTGAGATTTGTTTGAAACGGAGTAACTCGTTCTTGTCCATGCCTATGTTGCGCATGATCCAGCTGTCGGACATACCCGATTTTGACAGTTCCGCCACAATACCTGTCATAAGTTCCAGCGAGTGCATTCCCCTGGCCCTGTTATGACGGATAGTCGAGGCCATCCTGTTCGAGATGTCTTTGTTTATGACCGTTACAGGCAGCAATCCGTTCTCGCGCTTGTAAATCCTGACGGATGTTTTCATAACCAGATAGCGGTGGTAACCGTCAACCAGCTCGTAGATATCCTCTTCTTCCCGGTAATAACACACGAGGGGCATCGTGTAGCCGTCTTCCCAGATGGACAGTTCCAACAGTTTCATCTCCGGGGGAGCAACGACATTCGGGTTATAGCTGTTGGCCACGATTTTCTCGACTGGCACGGCCTTGACGTTATACGCCGGACTTTTAAAACTTGACATGACAATCACAATTTATATCTTTTCAAAACTCTCTCTTTCATCTCCCTCTCCCGTTTGGTCTGCGTGAAACCCATATACTTGCAGGTATGATCGTTTTTCAGGATGCAGACGCACATTCGTTTGTAAGTGGGTATTTCACGAAATTCAGGGATATCTATCTCGTCTATATACTCCATGCGGACGGGCCTCTTGTCAGTCCGGTATGCCGTGCATTCTTCCACCGTGAACGGTACACCGGCCGCACGCAGCTTCCCGATCGTTTCCTCTCCCAGGCAGCCTCCTTTTTCTCTCCAGAATTTCTGGCTCACCCTCAGTTTCTCCAGGTAGTTCTCCCTTGTCGCCCGGGGAAGCGTGTCAAGGAGGAAGTACATGTACTCTTTCCACGTGAACCCGTCCGGACAACTGATGGAGCGCCAGCCCATCGCAACCGTGTTCCCGTACATTCCGGTGAAACTGACGCCGTTGACCCGGCTGACCATGCGTCCCCAGGTATCCGGATCAATAACTTTATAAAGATGCAGGGTCGAAACGGCCTGTGAGATAAACGGGCTGGTCACCCTCTGGCGGGACAAGGGAATCCCGGCCTGGTAATACAAGTCATACAAACGGTTATAATCCCAACCATACCGGGCATACCCCGTCCACACGTCCGTTGTCTTCCAGTCGTATATCGGGTAGGCGTTATAAGTGTAATATCCTACACGGTGAGTCCACTTGTAGTTGGCCAGCTTACGGTAATTCTTGTCGGAATGAATCGCCCGCCACCGGTTGAAGCTCTCCTGCGTGCGGATCCCCACGAGGCAGCAAACACGCTTGCATCCCTTCTTACGACGTATCCAGGAAGGGAAAAGAGACTGGAAGTCGTAATCCCACAGGCTGTCGTTCCAGAAATCAAAATCTTTCACGGTAAGAGCGGTGCCCGGCATCTGGCGAACCCAGATATTCTGGTACCCCTCTTGCCAGGGACGCCAGTACTGCTGGTACATGGAAGTACATGTGGGTACCTTGAAGGGGACACAACAGTGGAACACTTCAAGGATATCCCGGTTGTTGGAAAACATCCTTTCCACGTACTCCGTGCTCTGGCGGTACTGCACCTCGTAATCCATGTGGAACACACCCAGTTTTCTACCGGGAGCATGCATGCGGATATAATCCATGCACAAATGGAGAAGGATGCCGCTATCCTTGCCACCGGAAAAAGAGACATACACGTAATCAAAATAGTCAAAGATGATCTTCAATCTCCGGTTGGCGGCCTCGTGGACATCCATCCGGCGCATCATGCCCCACCTCCTTCATGATAACGCATCTTGACATACTTCTTCCACTCGACACAGGGGATAAAATTCTTCATTGAAAAGTCTTCCACGTGGCGTTCGTGTACAACGGCCACAAGGGAACCATCAGAAGAAAAATCATGGATAATACGGTCCAATAACATCTCTATTACAGAGGAGTTATCCCCGCTAATATAGTAGTTATCTATGCAATTGTTTGTCAAGGTCATTTTCACGGGCATGAATCCCAACACCCTTTGCTCATCCATGGCAATGTACCAGACATGGTTACGCGTCGTTTTGAAAGGGTAATTATTATTTTGCCGCAATACGGCCGGGTTCATTACCAAAGGGGCGACAAGGTCAAAAAGCCGACCGTCCAATCCTTGTAACTTCAGAATGTTCATGATTCCAATCCGTTATTACTAAAAATCGAATGTGTACCTATTATGCGTTTGTCCATGATTTCCGACATTATCATGCCGCAAGCACGTTACAAATGACTATCCGCAAACATGGATATCAATGGGGACGGGAATGATACCTCCTGAGTTTCCAAAAGGGAGAAAAACATAAGAATGAACAATAATGCCACGGGAACGATCTCCACACCCCATTCCCCTATCAGCTCAAAAGTCACGTGCAGGTCACATACCCTTCTTTCCGAAAACATATGACCGGAAAGGCAGGAGCAGAGAACACGGAAAAAACAATTCAAAATTTAGTACATGATATTAAAAAATTATACATTGAAAATCAGAGGAGCTACCCGCCAATCAACTGGTGATTGGCGGGTGCCCTCTGGCTTAAAATAAAAAATCACCTTACCAGATTCGGGTTTTTCTGGGAATCCATATCAGGATATGGAAGATACATCAGATTGTCACTCCATGTCCTGTTCGTATATTCTACAGACTCCTTTACCAGGATCCCGTCGGTGACTTCAACAGCCGTGTTCTCCGCTCTTTCCTTAAAGGTGTCTTTCAGTCTGTTCATACGGAACTGGTCCGCACGGCGTGTGACAAGGGCCACCCAGTAGCCTGCCACCTCCCAACCATGCTCCTTATAAGCCGCTTCGGCAAGGTCATCTGCAGAAAGTCCGGTGAGCGGTTCCAGTCCGGCACGCTCGCGGACATCATTCAGACACTTGAATGCCAACTCGTCCGTCTGCCCCGTCCTGGCCTTGGCTTCCGCATACCACAACAAAACCTCCGAATAACGAATGATTCTATGCCGATGGTCATTACACATGTTCTGACTGGCCGGTTTTGTATAATCATACGGGGCACTGGTATTCACTTTTGACGCAGGATCCCAGTTGACGGAGAATATACTGAACATGGGGTGATGTTCCGGAACGACAGGGGTACCGTCCTCCTTCAACTCCCACCAGTCAACCAACGTTCCGTCTTTCAGACGAATCTTGGGATCATAAGTCGCATCTTTTCTCGGACCGTCAGGAAACTCCTTCCAGAAACGAATTTCACCCCAGGCGTCTCCCCAACCGCCCAGCGATTCAAACTGGTTACATGAAGTAAGCTCCGAATCCTGTGCCCAATCCACGAACGGTGAATAGTTTATGCCGAGCACCGTCTCATTATTATAGTTATTGCTCATAGCATACACATCTTTGTAATCCTTATCGAGCTTATACTCGTATTCACCTCTGTTCACACCCTCAATGACCTCCTTCGCCTTTTCAGCAGCCTTTGCGTAATATTCCGTTTTGTTCATCGGCCAGCCGGCCATAGCCATATACACTGCTGCCAAAGTAGATTTGGCTGCCTGCCGGGTTACATACACATTCACTCCGTTCAGAAAGCGGGGGCTGCCACTGTAACCCGTAGGCAATACGGCCTCAGCTTCGGTCAGGTCCTGCACAATATGACCATACACTTCTTCCACGGGGGATAGAGGTTTGGTATAATCATCGTTGACATTGTCCAGATTCATCGGCAGCGGTCCCCAAAGTCGCACCAGGGTAAAATAAGCGTATGCCCTCCAGAATTTAGCCTGCCCGAGGGCGATATTTATCTCATCTTGAGTGGTAGGTGTTTTAGAGGCCCCCTGTATGATCAAATTGGCAGCCTTTACAATGGCATAATGCATGTTCCACGCATCTTTGACACCCTTGTTGTTGTTTGCTGCGGCAAACTTGTCCATTTCTGCGGCAGGCTGTTTGTTGCTCCCCGGATTGGTCGTTATATCATCCCCCTGCCACTGGGGCAGCTGCATGTTCGTATATACCTGTGAAAGATTGACTTTCTGGTAAAGGGCATATATGCTCATGTTCAATTCATCCTGGGTAGAGAAGAAGTTTTCCGGAGTGAGTTTTCCCCTGGGATCTTCCGTTAAGAAATCACTGCACGACATCAGTGAAAATGACAGGGCAACCATAGTGCCTGCTATTATTTTTATTTTCATAAGTTCTTCTATTTTAGATTTAAAAATTCATCCGGAGACCGAATGTGAATGTTCTTGGGGAAGGATAGGCTCCCATGTCAATACCCGCGTCAACGTCAACGCTGCTGTTCGAGAAGGTAGTACCGGCCGGATCCATCCCCTTGTACCCGGTTATTGTAAAAAGGTTCTGACAGCTGAAAGTAAGCCGCAAATCAGCAAATCCCGTTGTCTTTTTGGGGAAAGTGTATGAAAGACTGATATTCTCCAGACGAAGGAAGTCCGCGTTCTCCAGCCATTTGGTTGAAACCGGCTGCAGATTATTTCCACCTTCGGTCAGGCTCGGGTATGTTGCCGAAGAGCCAATCTTGTCGAATCCCTTCAGATAGGCGTCTGCCAGAGTTACAAAACGGGAATTCCCTTCGGCCGAAGCCATCGTATATCTTACAAGATTCAAACGCTTGGCTCCGAAAGATCCGTTGAAGAACAGGTTCAGATCCCAGTTTTTATAAGACAGGGAGTTGTTCCATCCCAGGGTGAAATCGGGATTGGCCTTGCCGATGACCTTGCGGTCGCCACCGTCTATCATCTGATTGCCATCTACATCCGTGTAGGTGTCATGTCCCTTTTCATCCAAGCCGGTCCATTCATATCCCCAAAAAGTACCGATGGCCTCACCCGGCTTGATAATGGTGGCATAATCAACCATACCGGCAGCCGGACTGGAGCCGTTGATGAAATCATTCTCACCACCGGAAAGGCGTTCCACGCGGTTCTTCAAATAAGTACCGTTCAAGGTGGAGGTCCATTGGAACCGGTCATTCTGTATAATCCGGGCGGTCACGCTCAAATCAATACCACGATTACTGATTTCGCCGTCATTCACCCAAAAAGAGTTACCGCCGACATATCCGGGGATACTTCTTTTAAGCAACGCATCTGTAGTGCGTTTATAGAAATAGTCCACACTGAAATTCAGCCGCCTGTCAAACAGGGAGAACTCCAAGCCCAGGTCGAACTGTTTGGTCTTCTCCCACGTAAGCTCAGGAGTCGCTATGTCATTTGCCCAATAACCGGTAAAATTACTGTTGGTTCCAAAATTGTATGCAGTAGCACTCATAAGGCCCATGGTCGCATAAGGACTGATAGCCTGACTACCCACAATACCATAACTGGCGCGAAGTTTAATGTCCTGAACCGAGGAAACATCCTTCATGAAATCCTCATTGCTCAACGTCCAAGCTGCGGCAATAGAAGGAAAGTACCCCCATTTCTTTTTGGCAAAGCGAGAAGAACCGTCGGCACGAAATGTTCCGGTAAGCATATAACGGTCCTTATAATTGTACATGACACGGGTCACTCCCGACATCAGCGCCCATTGCTCGTAACCATTGTTTGCATCACGAGAGGAAGCCATACCCACATTCCACCAGCCCACACCCTCGGTCAGCAGGTTGTTACCGGTTATACCCATTGTCCTGGTTTCGGAGGAGGTCACCTCATATACGGCCGTGGCTGTCAGATGATGGTCGTTCCAGGAACCCGTATATGTCAGGTTGTTGGAACTCTGCAGCATCAGGCGGTAAGTGTCATTGTTGCCCATACCACTCTTGGTCCCCACTCGTTTGGAGCTGAAACTATAACTTTTCCCGTCATAATAGTCCACGCCATTGGTTGTGGTGAATGTCAGCCCCTTCATTATATCAAGGCGCAAATCAACACGTCCGTTGAAAACATTGGTCATTGTCTCTCCCGACTGCAACTTTAGGATACCGACCGGGTTGGAAGCTATGGAATTATAAGTATCGGTGTTATAGTTCCCGTTTTCGGCCATCATCGTCATGGTAGGCGAATAGTTCAAAGCAATCCAGATCGGATTATCCTTACCGGAGGCAAAAGATCCCCCGCGACGCAGACCGTGGGAAGCATTGATGTCAGCCGTGATATGCAGCCAGTCGGTAAGCTGTGAGGAAAGATTCGCCTTCGCCTGATAACGCTCGTTCTTCGATTCAATGACCACACCTTCCTGGCTCATGTAGTTGGCGGAAATGTAATATTGGGTCTTCTCGCTACCATTGGAAAGAGCCAACTTGTAATTCTGGGTGATCCCCGTACGGAAAATCTCATCCTGCCAGTCGATGCCCGCCGTTCCGTTCTGATAGGATTGCATCTCTTCGTTTGAGAAATCAATACCTTTGACCTCCTTGAGCGCCAGAGCGTAATCGTATGCTCCAAGGATATCGTATCTCTTATATACATTGGAAACTCCCACTGATGCGTCGAACATAATTTCACGCACACCGGCCTTACCACTCTTGGTAGTGATCAGAACGACCCCGTTCGACCCCCTGGAACCGTATATGGCAGTGGACGATGCATCTTTGAGAACCTGCATCGAACGGATGTCCTCGGGATTGATACCGTCCAAACCGCTTTCGCGGACGATTCCGTCAACCACATACAAAGGGTCGTTGCTTTTGCTGATGGAGTTAGCACCGCGGATGCGGATTTTCACGCTTCCCCCGGGGACGCCGCTGTTCTCAACATGAACGCCACTGACACGCCCCTGAAGAGCGTCTGCAACCTGGGTTATAGGCTGGTCCTTGAAATTTTTGTTGTCCAGCACGGCTACGGAACCGGCCATATCAGCTTTTCTTACAGCACCATAGCCAATAACAACCACCTCGTCAAGCACTTCGGCATCTTCCTTCAAAACGATGTTTAACGGGCCACCTGTCCAGGCTATTTCCTGGCTCTGATAGCCGACATAAGAAACAACAATTATATCCCCTTTTTTTACGTTCCTAAGGGAAAAATCACCGTCAAGTCCCGTAATGCTGCCGTTTGTCGTCCCTTTGACAAGTACGGATGCGCCGATAATGCTTTCGCCATTGGCATCTTTGACAACTCCTTGACAGATATCACTCTGTTCGATAATTTGTCCCCTCAGGGAAGGGTAGTCAGGGAACGCATAAACCTGCATCCCACACAATAGCGAGAGCGACAGAATTGCTCCCGCTGTTTTTTGAAGTGTATTCATAAATTATTTAGTTAGGAAAAAAAGTTCGATAAGAAACATGTTCAGGCGTTATGCTCTTTTTAATACAAGTTCTGTATTCTACCCGGATCATATCTCCTTGGTTGAAACGCTGAAAGTTTCAATAAGGGTATTACCATCTGTTATATATTCTTTTTCCAAACGGTTAACCTCCTTGTCGTCAATGTAGCCTATTACTGTTATATGAAGTCGTTTACCCGCCTCCGAGATACTGGAAACCGAACCGGCACAGGTCATGAAAAACGCGTTCCCATTTGTACGACAAGACATGGTTGCCGTCCTTATTTGGGCAGAATAGGAATCACCAATGTATTCTCCCTTGTCATTGTACAACTTGGCAGGACCACCCTTGTCAGCACCACCGATACTTACACTCACTTCAAATGAATCTGTGTCACCGGACTGTTGGATTACAATTTTATGAATTCCTGTCTCGACACCCTGTTTCTCCTCTGCACATCCTATTAAAATTAATCCAACAAAGGAACATATTATACTCAACAGAGCTCCCTGTCTATATATTTTCATTTTTAAACATTTTATCTTTATATTAATAATAATTAGCAAAATACAAATATCAAACAAGAAAATAATCATCTCCTATTCAATATAAATATTGCCTATTAAAAAGGGGAATATAAAACAAAACAATCATTCAGTTGACACTAAAGCCGTATGTAAATCGATTCCTAACGCAGCTGCGACACCTGTTCCATAATCGGGATCAGCTCTATAACAGTTACAGACATGGCGATATTTAATAAATAATTCCGCATCTCCCATTGCCCGTGCCGTATTTTCAAATAACAGCTGCTTCTCTTCCACAGGCATCAAGCGAAACAGGTCACCAGGTTGACTATAATAGTCAGCATCATATTCGCGCTCATCATAATTATAAATATTACCATATCCTTTCAAAGGAGGTTCTTTCTTCTCTGGAGAATCTTTCCATTCCCCATAACTATTAGGTTCATATCCTTTTGCCGAACCATAATTCCCATCTACGCGCATTGCTCCGTCACGGTGAAATGCATGGAAAGGACAACGCGGTCTATTGACCGGTATTTGTTCTGCATTGACGCCAAGACGATAACGTTGTGCATCACCATAAGAGAATAGTCTCCCTTGTAACATTTTATCTGGCGAAAAGCCAATTCCCTCTACAATATTCTGTGGGTTAAAAGCTGATTGTTCCACCTCCGCAAAATAATTCTCAGGATTACGGTTCAACTCCAGAATACCCACGTCCTGTAACGGAAAATCCTTATGGGGCCAGACCTTGGTTAAATCAAAAGGATTGACTCGATAACTTTCCGCCTCCCTTTCAGTCATCAACTGTATCTGAAATTTCCAACGAGGATAATCCCTTCTCTCAATACTTTCATACAAATCTCTTTGGTGGGATTCGCGATCTTTGGCAATAATAGCCTCCGCTTCCTGATCAGTTAGACATTTGATTCCCTGCAATGTTTTTAAATGGAATTTGACCCAAATACGTTCGTTTTTGGCATTAATAAAGCTATAGGTATGGCTGCCATATCCATTCATATGACGATAAGAATATGGAATACCACGTGAACTCATAGTAATTGTTATCTGATGTAACGCCTCGGGAAGTAAGGTCCAAAAATCCCAATTATTATTAGCACTCCTCATGTTAGTACGTGGATCACGTTTCACAGCATGATTCAAATCTGGAAATTTTAAAGGGTCCCGTAAAAAAAATACAGGAGTATTATTTCCGACCAAATCCCAATTCCCCTCTTCTGTATAGAATTTTATAGCAAATCCGCGAATATCACGCTCTGCATCAGCCGCCCCCCTTTCACCAGCAACTGTAGAAAAACGGACAAAACACTCGGTCTGCTTGCCTATTTCACTAAAGATGGCAGCACGGGTATATTGGGTTATATCATGAGTTACAGTAAATACCCCATAAGCTCCTGAGCCTTTGGCATGCATACGCCTCTCAGGAATCACTTCACGATCAAAATGGGCCAATTTTTCCAAGAACCAAGGATCTTGTAATACTATAGGACCACGCGGACCTACCGTTTGACTGTTTTGGTTATCGGCTATCGGACGACCATTAGCGGCAGTCAGTTTATGAATTTTATTGTTTTTATCCATAATATTTCATATATGATTTATTGTTTAATGCAAAGAAAGGCTAATCATACAAGATATAGATTATCAATTCAGTCCTTATATTTAGCAATATAAATAACCAACAAGATTCTCGTTTTAATTAAAATCTCAAAATAAATAATCAATACAATTAAGAAGAAACTACCAGTGGAGACTTTTCTTATCATTCACCTAAAACTTGAATACAGTCAGATCAAACACACGTATCTATAAATAGTCTGTGGGATCTCCTCTAATTGCAGCTATTATGTCCAAAACGCTATTTTAAATTCATTAACACGGGTTCTCTGACCGTATTGACGTTTTGCTGGGGAATCTCATTCAATTGTTCAAAAATTACAATTTTATTTTTACCTTTTCTTAACCATACCCCCGGAATGTAAAGGGTCTGTTGTGGTCCCACCTTCCAATAACGGCCTATGTGTTTACCATTTATAAAAATAATCCCTTTTCCCCATGCACGCATATCGATAAAGGTATCTCCCGGTTGATCCAATGTGAATTCTCCCTCATAAATAACCGGGCGATCCTTGAATTGAACAGCCTGCAAAGGTGTGTTCCTGTAGACATTATCGCCAAATTCAGTCAATACCGGACATTTATCCATTGGTAACCGATACATATTCCAGCCACCCGTAATTTCTTTACCGGCAACAGTGACAGGACTGATAATCCCCTTTGTGTTATATACAATCTCACTTCCATAGTTGATACGTCCCATATTCTCCACCAAGATCTGTAAAGTGGCATTGAACGGGATATCTATCTCCATAGAATATGTTCTGGTATTGCGATTTAAAACACCTATTTTCTCACCATCTACATAAACCACGGCATAATCACGTAATCCTGGGATTTCAAGGATTCCACTGATAGGTTGATTGAAATGACGGGTGTACAAAACGTAACCATACCCCTGATTAAGTTGCTCGAACGTCAGAGGAGTAGAGGCGTTCACCGGTTGTATACTTTGTGCAAGAAGCAGGGCATCAACTACCCTCTCCAGTTTTATCGAAGAGATTTCTATAACCGGTATGGGGGCAGGAGGAGCAGGTATGGGATATTTCACATATTTCTGGATGACAGAACGTATAGAATCATATTTTGGAGTGAGCCAACTATACGGTACTCATTACTACGTTTGATATCAACATTGATTTTAGTTAGTAACTTGACACGCTCATAGCTTGTGACAATTCGTTCTTTAATGCTGATCCATTCCTCTTTTCGAGGCATATATTTATTTACAAAATCCAGCAAATCCTGTGTGTCAAAGTTTCCATCTTCATCTTCAAATTTTTTTAACACCCAATCTCGCAAAAAAGAAGGTAATTTTAGTGTCTTCAGAAAACTCATTCCCTTCAAATCTTTGAAGACGACCATCTCATCGAACTGTTCTCTCAATTTATTAGTCACTCACCGTACCTCCTTTACAATAGTGTTTTTTCTTTGAAATCTTTATTTTCAGCTTCAAACGACAAGCCTTCCATTATCAAATTATCTTGAACATATACATCAACTTGATAAGCTTTCTTTGATGGCTTCAAATCCGGAAGTGCAATAGTAAAATTATGTCCATCATTTGCATGAGCAATAATTCTCTGTTCACTTCCAGAAATAGCCACAGATATTTCGTCTAATTTGATTTTTGAATATATCTTAATCTGAGCATTTTTCTTTCTCTTGCTATATTCAATCTTAGGCGTACTCATCTTGAACTCATAGATTGCAGCAGGTCTTGTTATTTCAATAATAGGTACCACTACTTCTTCAAGGGTAGCGCCACCGTGCACCTCTATATTGGCTGGTCTACTTCCCTTAAAACGGTCATAATTTGCTAATACCCAAAAATCTTCTCCATCAATTGCACACGATGGTTTTTCATCTGCTTCTGATTTTGGACAACATCTACCAGAATGGATGCCTTTTTCATTCATTTCATGCTTGTTCTCTTGTCCGCTAATTACAGATAATCTGCTTGCTCCATGATCGGAAATCAGAACCACTCTGTCGTATTTCTGTAATTTGCTGTTTACCTCTTCCAAAACTTTTCTAATAACTTTAAGTTCATCATATAAATATGTTGGCAAATGATTATTTACAAAGTCAAAATTATCCGTACCATGATGTTTCATTTCATCAAGAGTCTTAATTCCATTTTTATCCGGAATAAAAACGCCACCATGATTCTCGAATACTTCTACAAAGTCTTTGTTTTTTGAAGTAATTGAAGGTACTTCACAATGACAAAGTGTCGTATACGTCATTAGATTGAACTCACGACACAACGACATAATATATGCCATATACTCGACACCCATAGCATCAACAAAATACACTGCTGTATTCTGCATATCAATGGATTCCGTCTTTTCGCTTCTTGCAGGCAAAATACGAAGATATTCACGATCTACAGCCTGTTTTTCTACAAGTGCCCTGAACTCAGTCGTTATTTTATTTGTCACTTTCTGATACTTGTAATCACTGAAATAGTCATTTAGCAATTCGTGCTTATAATCATAATTCTGAAGATATAAGTATAGGTCAGAAGAAATATGCTTCAGAACACCTAAAAGTTCATCCTTTGAATAGTCATCTGCATATTTTTCTATCATTTCAAAAATAAGATTGATTTCTTTCTTTGTTGCATCTGTGAGGTAATAGAGAGTCTTTGATTCCTTCTCCATAACCCAATCACAATAATCTTCTATTTGCTTAGAATCGTTACAGCACAGTTTTTTCAAAAGAGCTTTTCGTTCTTCATAAAGCTCCCAATATTCCTTATCAGAACATGGAACTTCTAAAATGCATTGGTAAAGATATTTTACGATTTCATCAACTGAATTTGCAGATTCAACTGCCATATTCATATACGCATTATTCGGTGTTCCATACAGTTTCAGTGCAATGAAATACAACCACTTCGTATAATCCTTAGCACTATTCCAATCCGGAAGTGCTAAGTGTAAAGTTTCTACAGCACCAAAACTTTTGCGAATATACTCTGTCCATGAAGAAGCCTTTATCTCCGTCATAGCTTTTTTCCACTGTTCATCAGTACCATAGCTTTCTTTTAATGTATTTGTAATCGGATCGATTTGAAGCAACAAATCAAAAAGCTTTGTCTGCTCTGAAATATCGAACAAAGAATGGTTATAATTGTTCTTGGTCTTAGTTGTCTTCACATGCACTTCATCACACTTATTTTGTTCAATGAAAAAAGGTACATTTTGAATGCCTTCTATGCTTTGTGTCGAATCCCAATCTGGCATTTCAGGTGACACAAATACCAAATTGGGATTCGTCGAAGTTATTCCTTTAACATCGTAAACCCATGTGCGGTATCTACTGTCAGAAAATGCAAGAAATTTTTCGCACTGATAGCACAGCACTACAATTTTGAGCTTTGCATTTGTCAATGCAACAAGCTTATTCAATAGTTCTCT
>ENA-OPSF01001845-OPSF01001845.1-human-gut-metagenome-genome-assembly--contig:-NODE-1845-length-14934-cov-2.310572_pt1 | contig 14934 bp, 7 predicted proteins | sample MGYA00241452_ERZ501896 | MGnify/ENA primary metagenome ERZ501896 (study PRJEB25962, sample SAMEA2042111) | human gut metagenome | biome: human gut; feature: human-associated habitat; material: faeces... | reverse complement strand
CCGATCAAAAACCGGCTGAAGAAAAGAAGGACGAAGAGAAGAAGGGACGCTCTGATCGTCGCTCTCGCCGCAATCCCCGCGATCGTCGCGAGAAGGACTCTACGTCGCGTCGTCAACGCAGAGAACGCACCCGTGTTGAAAAAGATGAAGACAAGAGTGCATCGGTTGACAAACCGGAAACAACGGAAAGAGTAAAGACTCAAGACAAGGAGGCGGTTCGTGATACGCAAACCCGTCGCCGTCCGCGCCGCCGTGTCAAGAGTGAAGACGCTCCGGAATTGCTACCCGCGCCTGAAACCAAGGTTGCTTTGCCCAAACCCGTTGTGGAAGGAGCCGCACCGGCTCCTCAAACGGTTGCCAATGACGAAGACTTCAACTTTGCTACCGATACCATTCCTGAAGCAAAGGTTTCTGAAGAACGTGTTGAAGTTTCTGTTGAAGCCCAACCTCAGGCTGAAACGCCGAATATTGAACGTCGCCCGCGCCGCCGTCGTCGCACAACAGACGATTTAATGGTTCGCCGTGATCGAATTCCGCCTGAAATCGAAGCCGAAGAAATGAACCGTGCTCCGATTGTGTTGCCTGAAGAATATATCGAGGAAGCTCCGGTGCGCACTGAACCTTTGAACGAATCCGAGCTTCATAGCGAAGTAAAGGGAAATACGGTTGAACCGCGTCACGTGAACGTTGAAAGTCAAATCGCTAATCAAAAACGCGAACCGTTGGCACAGCGTCCCCGCGCCGAAGAGCAACCTCTCGAAGAAAAGGTTGAAGACGTTCAAAAAACCGAGGTAACGGTGGAGGTTCCTGTTGCCGAAGCCACTTTAGCAGTTGAAGAAACTGTTTCTGAAACCGCTGAAGTTGCGACAGCAGAAGACGCCATGGCGCGTTTGACAGCCGGTCTTGATGAAGCCTTGGCTAAGAGTGGTTTGACCGTTGTGCACACCAATCCTGAATTGGTCCACCCAGTTGATTACTCACCTGTCATCTATCCGGGACGCCCCAGAAAGGTTTTGCCGCCTTTGGATGACACGCCGCTCATTCAGGTTCACACAAAGACCCTCTGATATTACTGATTACTGACTCGGAGGGCGAAGCCAAATGGCTCGCCCTCCTCTTTTTCTAAACAAAGTATCGTGACTGACAGCAAACTTCTTAATAAGACAATTGATGAACTCGTAAAACTCATCAAGAAAGCCGACGCAGCAGGCGATATTGATCAAAAATATCCGATCTACACCAAGTTGCAGCTGGCCGCTGCTTCAGCGTACGCCAAATTAGAGTCAGACTTCATAACACCGGTCATTCAAAAGCTAGAAGAAAACAATTACGAATACAGCGATTTAATGCGCTGGACATTTTTCTTTGAATGCTTATCGTGCAACATCACCGATGACAAATACACTCATGCCTTGATGGTCATGCCGTTTATGGCCTCAAGCGCCTACGGTTTGCCGTTCGGAGAAATTCCGCAAGAAGCGTTAAAGAAAATCGAGGTTTTCTTAAAAGGTCTCTTTACACCTGACTATCAAATCCGCATCAATAGCGATATGGTCAGTACCGATACATTTGCCCTACGGCCTTTTGAAATGCAAAGCCATGTCAGGCAATGGGTGGCCTCGAGTAAACCCGGTATCTCGCGCTTTATCACTTCTGAAGAGACCCGTGAGGAGATGACCGAGCTTGTTGCTGATATTCGTTTAATTCCTTTCATTGTCAGCACCCCCATCAAAAAGCTTCCGCTCACCACTTTTGTGCCGGAAGTCAGTTTGCAGAAAATGCAGAAAAATCTTGTTTTCGCACTCAAGCGCATTTTTGATGAGCATTACCCGGCAACGCACATGGAATTTTTGCAGCATCCTTCTGAAGAGCTTCAGACGTACTTGCAAAAAGTCGATGATCCGAAGAACTACAACACAAGTCTCATGTTGCCGTGCATTGCCTCCATGATGGAAGCCGGCCGTCTCTTCCGCCATTTCTCTTTAAGAGAAGCACTTGCCAAGCTTCAGCAAACTGACGGCTACGCCATTAAAGATCTGCAAATTGCCGTCGCTCCTTTTTACGAACCGGCGGGGCCCGGAGAGGCAAAGATGGCAGAATTTCGTCTTGGCATCAGTCTTAAAGGCGAGAATTCAAAGGTTTATCAAGGATTGGGGTGGCCAGTCTTTTTTGATGATCCCGCCGAGCTTCTCGATAGTCTCGAAGCCACTTTAATGCTGCACAAATTTGAGCATGAGCAAGTGCGATTTGTGAGTGAAGGGACGTTTATGCTCGAAGACGATGATGAGGAAGTTCGTTACCCGGCCTTTGACGGTAAGCTCTATGAACCATTCTTACGTGAAGAGATTTCTTACCTGACACCGACTCTTTATCAGCTCAATTGATCTTTTGTCTTAACCGATAAATGAACGGCTCTGTCGCGTATTTTTGCTGACAGAGCCGTTTCTTATTTAATGGATTAAATTAGTTGCGTTGAAAAACGAAATAACCATCGTGGCATCGACCTTAACCTTGAGGATGTCGTCAGGATTAATGGTGAAGATGTTGTCGCTTAAAACAACAAGGTCCGCGAGATACCCCTTCATCAAACGCCCCTTCACCTTTTCATCAAAGGAAGCGTAGGCGCTTTCAATGGTGTAGGCATCAACGGCCGAATAAATATCCACACATTCCTCAGGATGCCAACCGCCGGCAGGTTCGCCACGCAAATTCTTGCGAGTCACCGCACAGTAAAGGTTGGCAATCGGATCCATATCTTCTACGGGGCTATCCGTACCGTAGCTCGTGTGAACGCCCAAATCCATCAAGGTCTTGAAGGCATAGCTTGTTGCCGCCAAGTCCTTACCCACACGATCTTCCACAATGGCCGTGTCGTAGTGCAGGAAGATCGGCTGAACCAAAGCTAGGATGTCATTCTTTGTGAAGCGTTCAAGCAACGGACGATCCGTGATCTGAACGTGAATAATGCCCAAACGCAACGGATTTTCACCATTTTCACAAACCTTGTCATAGGCGTTCAAAACGTTTTCAATCGCCGCATCCCCAATGGCGTGCACAGCCACGCCACAATTATTCTTAACAGCCATGCCGACCAACGTATCGATTTCTTCAGGCGTTAAGGTGGCAATACCACGAGTGGACGGATCATCAGCATAGGGTTCACGCATGTAGGCCGTACGGGCGCCGAGGCTGCCGTCAACAAAGAGCTTCAAGGGACCGAAGCGGTTGAAGTCGTTACCCACACCCGTGCGATAGCCTTTATCCAAAAATTCTTGGAAAGCATTGGGCTCCATGAAGCTGAATTGGTGGTAGACACGGACAGTCGGCGTTTCAGCCAACACTTGATTGTAAGCTTCAAGCGTCGATTCCCAGTCTCCCATGCGCACGTCACACGTTTGAACAGAGGTCACCCCCGTTTCATTGGCGTGCTTCATGGCCGTGCGGATCAAACGCTTTTTCGTTTCAATCGAACGTTCACTCATTAAGCAGCGGACTTGAGCGCGTGCGTTTTCACGCACAACCCCGGTCAATTCACCGTTTTCTTGGTCAATGGCGCCGCCTGCGTTCGGAACCGTGTCAACCGTGACACCGGCCATTTCAAGCGCCTTGGTGTTGCAAGTCAGAATGTGACCGCAAGCGCGATCGAAAATGATCGGGTAATCCGTCGAAATCTTATCCAAGTCGTGACGAGTTAAAAGACGATGCTCGTCTGTAAAGTAGTCCTGATTCCACCCCATCCCGTGAATCACTTCACCGGGCTGCGGTTGATTTTCTTCAATATAGCGACGACCGCGCTCAATCACTTCTGCGATGGAAGTAACACCTTGAAGTCGAACGGCAGCCAACGCGATACCCGTGTTAAAGAGGTGTTGGTGCGAGTCATTAAAACCCGGAACAATCGTGCGGCCTTGAGCATCGTACAAATTTTCGTTGCCCGTGCAGGCAGCGCGCACCTCTTCCTCTGTACCGACCGCTGCGATCTTGCCATCATCACCCACTAAAAGAGCTTGGGCAAATACGTCTCGTTGGACATAAATATTGGCGTTATAAATCAATGTCGACATGGTGTTACTCTCCATTTTCCTTAGCTTGAGCGGCCACTTGAGCGTCGTGCTGCTTGCGGAACATTACTTCATAGATAACCAAACCGAGCAGCGGCACAATGAAACCTAAAACAACGGTGATCGGATCGTTGCCGATCGTGTTGATGATCAAACCGATCATCACAGCGCAGATGATCAAAATCGGGATCGGATAGAACCAAACGCGATACGGGCGTTCCAAATCCGGATACTTGCGGCGCAAGACAATCACGGCAAAGAAAGTCATACCGTGGAAAATCATGCCGCACAAGGCAACCAAACTCGTCAATTCACCCAAGGTTCTCGACAGAATCAAGACAATGGCGAGAACAGCTGAAGCAAGCTGAGCGTTGATCGGCGTGCGATACGTCGGGTGAAGCTTGGCAAAGGGCTTGAAGAACGCACCGTCACGAGCCATGGCGTAAGTCATACGCGGGAAAGCAAGAACGCAACCGTTTAAGGAACTGAAGATTGCCAAAATCATGGCCGCGCCCACAATGTAGAGACCGGCGCTGCCAAAGAGCATGTTGGCGGCTTCCGTACCCAAGTAGTAGTTGCCGGAATTAACCATTTCCACAATCTTGCCATAAGGCACAACACGGAAAATGGCGTAGTTAAAGAGCACGTACAAAAGCGCCACGCCAACGATAGCCAAAATCAAGGCAAGCGGAATGTTTCTCTTCGGATTCTTGATTTCTTCTGCAATGTTATTGAGGTTGGTCCATCCTTCATAGGCCCACAACGTGGCGATAACGGCGAAACCGATCATCGAAAGCAAAGTCGAGATGGAGGGCATTTCACCCGGGTACATGAAGAGGTCGGGGGATTCTTCGCCCAAAAGCAGACCCGCAAAGAGAATCAAAAGAATCGGCAACATCTTTAAAACCATAAAGACATTACCCAAACGGCTGCCGATACCCACCCCGCGGATATTAATGAGCGTCAGGAGCAAAACGGTGGAAATGGCAATAACCTTTTGACTGATCGGGTCAATTGTCCAAATGGAATTGAGCGCCGCGGCAAAGGCGACAGCCAATGCAGCGATGGAGCCCGGGTTGGACAGGCAGAAATTACCAAACCCGCACATAAAGGCAATGCGTTCGCCATAAGCTTCACGCAAATAAACGTAGTAGCCGCCCGCCTTCGGGATCATGGCACCTAATTCAGCAAAGCAGATACCGCTCAAAAGCGTCACCAGACCGCCGATTAACCAAACCAAAAGGGAGAGACCGGGACTCATGCCCGCGCGTTGGAGAACGATGGCACCGATGTAGAAAATACCGGAGCCGATCATGATACCTGCCAAAACGGAAATGCCACCGAAAAGCGTTACATCACGACGCATTTCAGTCTTTTCGCTTTGCAGTTGATTGGCAACAGAGCTTGTCGTCATCATCTAGTCCTTATTGTTATTGAATTAAACAAAAGCTACAAAAAAAGTTGCATCCATCGATGCAACCTTGCTTATGTCATTCAAATAAGGCGATGACAGCCGTTTGCGATCGATAGCTCCTCCACTTCCTGTCGAAAGCGGGAGTCATGGAAATATTCTTCCCATGCCCAACTGGTGATTCCTACCGGAATCATCGTTTCGGCGACTTGACCTTTCTCGAGCTGTCTTCAGGTGTCCCCTCAGGCTTGATACTCTTTCGCGTCGCGCCTCTATCAACTTTGGATTAAATTAAACGCCAAAAATTAACGTTTGTAAATAGAAAGAAAAAACGAAAAAGGCCCGATTTTTTTATTTCGGGCCTTTTTTTAAGCAATTTAGATTAGAAGTTTCTAAATTTATGCGTCAGCTGACTTCACATCAAAGGTGAAGTCATCGCCTTTGGCACCAACCGTCACGGTATCACCCGGTTTAACGTTGCCAGCCAAAAGCAGACGAGACAAACCGTTTTCGATATGATCTTGGATCGCGCGCTTTAATGGACGAGCACCGTAAAGCGGATCAAAACCAACCTTGGCGATTTCCGTTAAGGCTTCATCGGTCACAACCAACTTAATGTCCTGAGCCTCGACACGGGCGGCCAATTTCTTCAGTTGAATCTTGGCAATATCCTTAATCACCGATTCACCCAAAGCATTAAAGACCACAATCTCATCAATACGGTTGATGAATTCCGGACGGAAGTGCTCACGCACCTGCGCCATCACAGCGGTCCGGATTTCATCCTTGCCGGCTCCGACAAGCGACTGAATTTCATGAGAACCCAAGTTACTTGTCATGATGATGACCGTGTTCTTAAAGTCCACCGTCCGACCTTGACCATCGGTCATACGACCGTCATCCAAGACCTGCAGCAAGACGTTAAAGACATCCGGGTGCGCCTTTTCCACTTCATCGAGCAAAATGACGCTATAGGGTTTACGGCGAACGGCCTCGGTCAAATAGCCGCCCTCTTCATAACCCACATATCCCGGAGGCGCACCGATCAAACGAGCCACCGAGTGCTTTTCCATGAATTCGCTCATATCGATACGGATCATGGCGTCTTCCGTATCAAAGAGAAACTCTGCCAAAGCCTTCGTTAGTTCCGTCTTACCGACACCGGTCGGTCCTAGGAAGAGGAACGAACCGTAGGGGCGATTCGGATCGGATAGACCGGCCCTTGAGCGCAAAATCGTTTCAACAACGGCCTTGACGGCTTCGGGTTGTCCCACGACACGGCGTTCGAGCGCTTCACCCATGTGAAGAAGCTTTTGACGCTCGCCTTCCATCATCTTGGAAACCGGAATACCCGTTGCACGGGAAACCACCTCGGCGATTTCCTCTGCTCCGACGCTTGTACGCAAGAGCTTGGGCTTCATCTCGCCTTTCTTAGACTCTTCTTTTCTCAGCTTTTCCTCAAGTTTAGGCAACACACCGTATTGCAACTCGGCAAGCTTTTCGAATTGTCCCTGGCGGCGGTACTCTTCCATTTGGTGACGGGTCTTATCAATATCGTCACGCGCTTTCTTCGCTTCAAGCGCCTCGATCTTTTCTTTCTTCCAGACCTCTTCCAAATCACCGTACTGCTTGGTCAGATCCGTGATTTCGTCTTCAATCGCGGCCAACCGTTTTTTACTGGCATCATCGGTTTCTTTCTTCATCGCCTCGCGTTCAATCTTTAATTGAATGATTCGGCGATCAAGCTTATCAAGGGCTTCCGGCTTGGAGTCGATTTCCATCTTCACGCGTGCCGCCGCTTCATCGATCAAGTCAATTGCCTTATCGGGCAAGAAACGGTCGGTGATGTAACGGTGCGACAACTCAGCCGCAGTCACGATAGCCGGGTCAGTAATTTCTACGCCGTGGTGAGCTTCGTACTTTTCCTGCAGTCCACGCAAAATAGCGATCGTATCCTCAACGCTTGGTTCATCGACCATCACTTTTTGGAAACGACGTTCAAGCGCGGCGTCCTTTTCAACGTACTTGCGGTACTCGTCAAGCGTGGTCGCCCCGATTACGTGCAATTCTCCACGGGCAAGAGCCGGCTTTAGCATATTGCCCGCATCCATCGAGCCCTCGGTCTTACCGGCTCCGACCACGGTGTGCAGTTCATCGATAAACAAAATGATCTGACCGTTGGCACGCGTGACTTCTTTGAGTAACTTCTTTAAGCGTTCCTCAAATTCACCACGGTACTTTGCGCCTGCAACCAGGGCACCCATATCCAGTGCAAATAACTTTTTGTCTTTTAAGCCTTCCGGCACATCCCCTTTTACGATACGCTGTGCAAGCCCCTCTACGACTGCGGTCTTACCTACACCAGGCTCACCGATCAGTACCGGGTTATTTTTCGTCTTACGGGAAAGGATGCGGACCACGTTACGGATCTCATCATCACGCCCGATAACCGGATCAAGTTTCTGCTCTTTGGCACGCGCTACCATATCGTAACCGTATTTTTCAAGGGTATCATAAGTAGCTTCCGGATTGTCCGAAACTACACGCTGGTTGCCGCGCACGGTTGAAAGCGCCTGTAAAAAACGGTCTCTCGTGATCCCGTACTCTTTGAAGATCTCCTTCATCGCCTTGTTCGGGTATTTTAACAGTGCAAGGAAGAGATGTTCCACGGAAACATATTCGTCTCCCATCTGCTTTGCTTCATCCTCTGCGTGGATCAGTACCTTATTTAAATCCTGCCCGACATAGACCTGTCCGCCGGATACCTTTACCCTTGCTGCGAGATGTTTCTTTGCGTTATCCAGAAAATGCTCTTTCTGGATTTCCATTTTTTCTATCAGTTTTAAAATCAGTCCGTCTTCCTGCTGCAGCAATGCAACAAGCAGATGTTCCTGCTCGATTTCCTGATTGCCATATTCATATGCAAGTTTTTCACAATCATTGATCGCTTCTACGGACTTCTGTGTAAATTTCTGAATGTTCATATATTCTTCCTCCCTCTTATTCTATTGTGGTCCAAACTGGACATCTATATCAAATGATGGCGGACCATCATGAGTTTTCCCTCTTATTTATATCTTTTTCCGTTTACAATTTGTGTTATACACCCGATTGTTAGCACTGTCAAGAGGTGAGTGCTAATTATTTTATAAAAAAAATATAAACTGTCCTGCGAATACGATATGCTCTGCATCCGCAGGACTTTTTCCCTCACAATCCCCTATTCTTCTATCCGGATCACATCTTTCAGCACATAATGAAACGAAGGTGCAGACGCAAACTCATTCTCCGTATATCCCTGATTCAGATCATAAGTATCGTCCGGGTCATCCGGATCTGCCCCGACATAATCTCCCCGGAACACATCCAGTTTCCCCTGCTCAAACTGCCGGATCACTTCCTGCATTTTTTCCGCTGTGCCATCAGCAGCCGTGATTTCATTTAATTCTAACATCTGCACCCAGTCTTCTTCAAAACCGGCACCAATATCATTTCCATTGACCGTTCCTTTGATACTTTTCTCAATCACACGGTCGTTTAAAACTGCATCCACAGCTCCCATCATATAGGGTTCCCAGTTGATCTTGCATCCGGTAAGATAAGTGGTCGGCGCCACATCTTCCATACTCTGGTTATAACTTACCAGATAAACCGGGGTCCCCGCAGCAGTTTCCTCACACGCGGTAGCCGGGCCTGCGGTATCCGAATGCTGTGATATGATCACACAGCCCTCATCGATCAGGTCTTTGGCATACTTTTTTTCCGTCCGGTAATCATTCCATTTATTGGTATAACGCACTGTCATCACCGCTTCCGGTACAACCGATCTCACTCCGAGCAAAAATGCCGTATATCCGGAGATCACCTCCGCATAAGGATAGGCTGCAACATATCCGATCTTTGCCTGCTGCTCTGTGATCACGCCTTCTTTGATCAGTTCTTTCATTTTCATCCCGGCTGCCACTCCCGCCGTATACCTTCCCTGATAAATTTTCCCCATGAATGTATGATAATTTTTTAAGAGGGGCTCTTCATTTGCATTCGCACATGTTGCCATACAAAACTCAATCCCGGGATATTTTTCTGCAAACTCCTTCGTAACGGTTCCATAATTATAACTGGTCGTAAAAATCAGGTCGCATCCGGCATACACAAGCTGCTGTAAGTACTCTGATTCCGTTCCCTCCGCAACATTATTGAGTGCAATGGCTTTTACCTGATCCCTGTATTTTGTCTGGATTGCCTCCTGCGCATCAATAAAATTGCTGGTATATGCGGTACTCGCATCTCCAACATACACAAAACCAACAGTGATCTCTTTTTCTTCGTCTCTCAGAAAGTATACAGATGCCGACACAAAAGCAATCACAACCAGACAGGTGCACAATGTCACAAGATATACTTTTTTCACCCTACTCCTCCTCTTTTTCCCTGCTATGATCTGCATGTGCATGTTCTTTGTACAGACTGCATATGTCAATCTTTCCATTGTCAATCAGTCCTAACATAACATCGACAAGTCCTGGATCAAACTGCGTTCCCCTTCCATTTTTCAGTTCCTGTATCACATAGGCCATATCCAACTGTTTCCGGTAAACGCGATTCGCCGTCATTGCATCAAATGTATCTGCAATTCCGATAATTCTGGCATTGATCGGGATTTCTTCTCCTTTTAACCCGTGCACATATCCTTTTCCATCGTATCTTTCATGATGATATAAGGCACCTTCTTCCACATGGTCTACGATCGTGAAACTTTTTAAGATCTCCGCACCTTTCGTCACATGCGATTTCATAATTCCATATTCCTCGTCTGTTAATTTCTCCGGCTTATTTAAAATCCGGTCGGGAATACCGATCTTTCCGATATCATGTAAAAGTGCTGCCCTTTTCAGATCCTCACAGCTTTTCTCATCAAACCCAAGTTCTTTTGCGATCAGTACGGAATATTCTGCCACACGCTCAGAATGCTGACTTGTCCTCACATCTTTGGCGTCTACCGTCTTAGCAATCGTAAGTACCGTCTCATTCCCCATTTCCAGCTGCTTTTTTACCAGTTCAATCTCCTTTTTCTGAAGATTGATCACTCTCTGCACCTGTGTATGAAAAATCATCCAGGTCAGATAAGCTACTGCTAACGCAAACACTGCCACTATATAAACCACAAACCACCAGTGATCGTAGATCTCTGCCTTTTTTTCAATGGTATACACACTTTCCACTACCGGCTTCTGTCCCTTATGATCCAGCACCGCAATATGAAATTTATAGGTTCCTACCGGAAGATTTGTATAAATCACACTGGACATCTCACTTTGGGACATCACCTGCGGCTCACTGTCATACCCCTCTAAGTAAACACTTACATAAGGGAGATTCACGGAATAATTGATAATTTCCGGAAATATCTCAAGCTTTTCTGCTCCCCTTTCCAGATAGATCACCTCTCCACGTCTGACAAAATACGATACATCATCTATTTTTACGGATTTCATCTGCATACGGTAGGAACGGACGGAAACCTCATAATTTTTAAGATTCATACAAATCACGCCCGTATCTGTGGAAAAATAGAAATTCATATCCTCATCTACATAATTCCATGCATTTGGTGTCAGCGCCCAGTTAAGCCCGGCATCACTGTTTAACAATTTATACTCTAATTCCTTCCCGGACAAAAGATCCTCTTTATCCACAACATAGATCCCCGCTGACCCTGATATAAACAAAGTATGGTCGATTCCCTCCACAATATCATAATTATTATAATAAGGAAATTTATCAAGACTCCTGATTTTTCCTTCCGTATCCATGTAACAGATTCCATTACTTGTTACAATAAATACACCTCCATCCTCATTTTTCACCATACGGAGGATCACCTCTGAGCTTAATCCATCCTCTTTGTTGTAAACATCTTCCACTTTTCCATTTTTTATCACCGCGATTCCATTTCCATCCGTGCCGGCAAATATGGTTCCGTCTTCCTGTTCTAATACACAAAGAATCTTCGGTATCGTAAGTCCATCTGATTCACCGGTCACTTTTGTAATCTCCCCATCCCGGATAAATGTAAGTCCCGCATCTCCTGCCGCAAGTATTGTCCCGTTTTTTAGTTCTTCGACGGTACGGTATTTATTACCATTTGCCCCACTGGCATTATCATAGACAAAAGTCTCTCCTTTTGCTGTAATCTCATAAATGCCCTTTCCCGTTGTGCAGATCCACAAGTTTCCACAGCTGTCTGTCCGAATACATCGTATTCTTGTACCAGCTAAGGTTTCCGTAACATCATCCGTATATTCTTCTCCGGTCTCTTCATCCATTACCTCTAATCCGCTGTCCGTTCCTATATAAACCCTGTTCTGCCATTTCATAACTGAATTGACAACCTGATTTTCCTGTATAGCCCCTGTCTGTAACAATGTAAATACTGACTTACATAAACGAAGAACGCCAAGCCTTGATGATGTAAACCAGAGATTTCCCTGATAATCCATCAGCACATGATCAATCGAACTGTTGAATGTATCTGTATTTATCATTTTAAAATCTGTCTGTTCTACAAAATATCCCACTCCGTTATCGGCACAGACAAACATGGCTCCGTCATCTAAAAAATACAGTGACTTTATATTGGATAATTCTTCACAGCCTTTCGTTTCCCTGTATTTCCACTCTCCCGTATCACAGCCATAGCACAGTATCTCATTCTGTGAAGTTCCGGCATACAAAAGCCCGTTTTCATCAAACTTACAGCAGGAAAAATCAGCTCCTTCGGATGGTTCCACAACATCAGTGATCTTTCCCTGCCGGATAAAATACAGTTTTCCATCATCGGTTACCGTTGCAACCGTTCCATTTGCATCTGCATCCATACTTTTTACATACACAATATCTTCCATCGTCTTTTTCACATTTAACCCTCCTGCTAATGTGACAATGGAAAGTGCCCCGGCTGTTCCAACATAATAATTTCCATCTGCGCACTGTGTAATACAGCGTACCGAATCCGATGCAAGTCCCTGTTTTTCAGTAATAACATTTGCAACCGTATCATTGATAAAGATGGAAAGTCCGCAGTCATTCGTTCCAACCCATAATCTGCCTTCCTCATCCGTATACAGGCAGTTCACGGTTTTTATCGATTCATATTCATTGATCCATTGAAATTTTGTGCCATTATACCGGTACAGCCCGCCATATGTTCCGATCCATAAAACGCCATCCTTCGTCTGCACAATATCATTGGCACATCCACCCGGTATTCCATTTTCCCTGCCATAAACAGTCTGAAGATAACTACTGTAATCTTCCTGTTCTGTAACTGTTTTTGCTGTTACTGTCTCTCCCCGGATCACACCAAGCGCCAATATACAAAGAAACATCATGAGCAAAGTATGCTGTCTTTTAGATACAATTTTTTTCTGAAGCAATTTTATAAGAGAAAATACTAAGACGATCGTTATAACCTTATCAAGAAAATCAAGATAAAACTGTCCCATACAGTGACTGAAAAAGCTGTTAAACCCAACTTTTTCCATAGACTCAATAACACCGTCTCCCCAGATATTCTGCGTAGAACCATCACAATACAGATAATTAAGCGGGACAGAAAGTGTCACCGATAAAACCGCTATTAAAAAACTTGTTGAAAGTACTCCATAAAGATTTTTTAAAAATCCTTTTTTCACACATATGCCGGTCGTTATGCCGACCATGGCACTGACCACTGCGTAAAACATATTTGTCCAGGAATATAAAATCCCATAGGTAAGATTTACCGTCATCCCGACCATAGCTCCACAGAAAGGTCCCAGCACATACGCTGCCGTTACTGTTCCAAAAGAATCAAGCCACAACGGCAGCTGCAGTCTGTCAGACAAAATCCTGCCTGCAAAATTTATCACTATACATCCAAGTACAAACGTGCTGATCACATACCATTTATTATTTTTCATAACCTTTTCCTCATGTGTACATCAATAACACAGGTGCTATTGCTTTATCCCAGGTAACTCTACTAATATTTTAACAAAAACCGGTAAAAAGACAACTGTTTCCGTTGATTTCATACATTAATTTTTTAATGTATGAAAGCACCGGGCTGCAGGATTTCTATTTCATTTAAAATTACAATATGTTAGAATAAAGCAATCACTGTAACTTATCGAATGAAAATGGTTAAAAAATACCGTACAGGTATGGAGAATAATGTGCAATGGAGGAATATCATGGAACATCAGACAAATTCATGCTTTACAGATTATTCCTGTAAAGATTTTATCACCGTTTTATCCGGCAAGTCTCCGGTTCCGGGAGGCGGAGGTGCCGCTGCCCTCGCCGGCGCGATCGGTATCGCTCTTGGAAATATGGTCGGGAGTCTTACCGTTGGAAAAAAGACCTATGCCGCTGTGGAAGAGGATATCATTCAATGTAAGAAAAAAGCGGACGAGATCACGGCACGGCTTTTAGATCTCGTGGAAAAAGACGCCGAAGCTTTCGAACCGTTAAGTGCCGCCTACGGCATGCCAAAAAGCACACCGGAAGAAATTGAAAAAAAGGCAGAAGTAATGGAAGCCGCCTTAGTGGGAGCCTGTGAAGTTCCACTTGAGATCATGCGGACCTGCGCAGAGGCGATCGATCTGATTGAAACCTTTGCCGAAAAGGGCAGTAAAATTGCCATCAGCGATGCCGGTGTCGGCGCCACGCTGCTAAAATCTGCTCTTCAGGGGGCATCCTTAAATATCTACATCAACACAAAATCCATGGCTGACAAAGAAGCTGCCGCTTCCTATAATAAGGAAGCTGATGAACTGCGTGAAAAATACGAACAGAAGGCTGACGAGATTTTCAATCGGGTCTGCTCAAAAATCAGATAAACATGGATTGTACATTTTCTCAAACAATCTATGTGCAAAAATAAAAACAGAGATACAAACTTGCAAAAATGGAGGTACCAATGGCTAAATTATTATCAGGAAAAGAAGTTACCGCTTCTTTAAATGAAGAAATCCGAAAAAAAACAGAACTGCTCACTGCACATCATATCACACCAAAACTCGGCATCATCCGCATTGGTGAAAGAGAAGATGATATTTCTTACGAGCGCGGTGCGACTAAACGCTGTGAAACTCTTGGCGTTTCCTATGAAAAATTCCTGCTTCCGGAAGATGCCTCAGAGGAAATGGTTTTAAATACGATCGCACAGGTAAATGAGGCAGACGATATTCACGGCGTATTACTCTTCCGTCCTCTGCCGCGTCATTTAGATGAAAATAAGATCATCAACGCGCTCGCCGTAGAAAAAGACATTGATGGCATCACTGACCGATCCATGGCCTCTGTTTTCCTTGGAAAACAAACCAGTTTTGCACCGTGTACACCGAGTGCCTGCATGAAGATTTTAGATCACTATGGCATCGACTGCTCCGGCAAAAAAGCTGTCGTGATCGGCAGAAG
>ENA-OPSF01001820-OPSF01001820.1-human-gut-metagenome-genome-assembly--contig:-NODE-1820-length-15122-cov-3.640937_pt1 | contig 15122 bp, 14 predicted proteins | sample MGYA00241452_ERZ501896 | MGnify/ENA primary metagenome ERZ501896 (study PRJEB25962, sample SAMEA2042111) | human gut metagenome | biome: human gut; feature: human-associated habitat; material: faeces... | reverse complement strand
CACCTACGCAAGATTTTGAGTCTTGTGCGTCTGCCATTCCGCCATATCCGCATATATGTTGCTTACACAACAAAATAAATTATAACTATAAATGTAATGTCTGTCAATCCCCTTTTTCTAAAAATGAAAAGAAACCGTAGAAAGAAAATCAGTGAGAAAAATTAACCTTTTAAAAAGGCACAAATTGGTGTATAGTAAGATAGTGATTTTATAAGAAATGAACTATTTAGGTGGAGAGACAAAATGAGCAGTAAAATTGTTCTGATTGACGGCCACAGTATTCTTAACCGGGCTTTTTACGGGCTGCCGGATCTGACGAATGCGGAGGGCCTTCATACAAATGCAATATATGGATTTCTAACGATTATGTTTAAACTTCTGGAAGAAGAAAAACCAGAATATCTGACGGTGGCATTCGATGTTCACGCCCCGACTTTCAGACACAAGATGTATGCAGAATATAAAGGAACAAGAAAGCCGATGGCTGATGAGTTAAGGCAGCAGGTTCCGGTGATCAAAGAAGTGCTTCACGCAATGGGGGTTAAGACGATTGAATGTGCCGGCCTGGAAGCAGATGATCTGATTGGAACATTATCCAATCGATGTGAGAATGAAGGTATGGAAGTTACCGTTATTTCCGGAGACCGCGATCTGCTGCAGCTTGCGACAGAGCATGTAAAAATCCGAATTCCGAAGACTAAGCAGGGCAAGACAGAAATTGAAGATTACTACGCTAAAGATGTTGAAGAACGTTATCAGGTGACGCCAAAAGAATTTATTGATCTGAAGGCACTGATGGGAGATACGGCAGATAATATTCCAGGAGTTCCAAGCATCGGGGAGAAGACAGCGACAAAGATTATTACACAGTATCATTCGATTGAAGAAGCGCATGAACATGTGGATGAGCTGAAACCGCCAAGAGCATCCAAGGCTTTAAGTGAACACTGGGATCTTGCGGTGCTCAGTAAAGAGCTGGCAACGATCAATGTAAAGGCTGATTTCCCGTATGAACTATCCGAAGCAAAGCTCGGTAATCTATATACGGAAGAAGCATATATCTTTTTCCAGAAACTGGAATTTAAAAATCTTCTTTCCAGATTCGATGTTTCGGCACCGGCCAACAAGGTCGAGGACGGATTTAAGATCATTACTTCCAAATCAGAAGCGGAGAAAGTCTTTGTACAGGCGGAAGAAGCAAGTACAATAGGCGCCGTAATCTTCAAAGATCTGGAAAATGTATTACCGTTGTTTGCAGATCAGGCCGGACTTGGAGGTATCGGACTGTGCTTTTCAAAAGAGGAAAGTTATTGTATCAAAGTTGAAAAAGACATAACCGGAGAATGGTTACTGAAAAAACTTGCGGATGTGGCTGAGAAGGCAGAAACGTATGCAATGTTCCATTTAAAAGAGTCTATGGAACAGGTAACAATCCGGAATCAGGCAAACTGCTTTGATGTTAGTGTGGCTGCATATCTTTTGAATCCACTTAAAAATAATTATACATGGGAAGATGTTGCAAGAGAACATCTGGGTCTGATGATTGATGAAAAGATCGATCAGGATATGAAAGCCTGCTATGAGTCTTATGTAAATTATGCGTCGGTAGAGGTTCTGCGGCAGAAATTACGGGATACAAAGATGGATACGTTGTTCCGGGATATTGAGATGCCGTTGGTATTCACATTGTTTGATATGGAACAAAATGGAATCCGTGTAGAAGCGGATGCTTTGAAACAGTATGGCGATCAACTCGCGGGTAAAATTGCCGAACTGGAAAAAGAAATTTACGAAGAAGCAGGTGAGACATTTAATATTAATTCACCAAAGCAGCTTGGAGTTGTACTGTTTGAAAATATGAAGCTCCCGGGTGGGCGCAAGACAAAGACAGGTTATTCGACTGCGGCAGATGTACTGGAAAAGCTTGCACCGGAACATCCGGTAGTCGCAAAGATTCTGGAATATCGTCAATATACCAAACTCAAGTCCACATATGCAGACGGGCTGGCGAATTATATTCAGGATGATGGGCGGATTCATGGAAAATTTAACCAGACGATTACGGCGACCGGAAGAATCAGCAGTACTGAACCGAATCTTCAGAATATTCCGGTAAGGATGGAACTTGGACGTCTGATTCGTAAAGTATTTATTCCGGAAGAAGGATATCGATTTGTGGATGCCGATTATTCGCAGATTGAACTTCGTGTTCTGGCACATTGCTCAGGAGATGAGCATCTGATCCAGGCATACAAGGAACAGAGTGATATCCATCGGATTACGGCATCACAGGTATTTCATATACCGTTTGATGAAGTAACTCCTCAGCAGAGGCGAAATGCAAAGGCTGTAAATTTTGGTATCGTGTACGGAATCAGTTCGTTCGGATTAAGCCAGGATTTAAGTATTACACGTAAAGAAGCTGCAAAATATATTGATGATTATTTTGCAACCTATCCGGGAATTAAGACATTTCTGGATCATGCAGTAACGCATGCCAAAGAAGAAGGTTATGTGGTGACGCTCTTTGGAAGACGCAGACCGGTACCAGAGCTTTCTTCCAGCAACTTCATGCAGCGTTCGTTCGGTGAGCGTGTAGCAATGAATTCACCGATTCAGGGAGCAGCAGCTGATATCATCAAGATTGCAATGATCCGGGTGAATCAGAGACTGAAAGACCAGAAGATGAAATCAAGACTTGTATTACAGGTACATGATGAACTTTTGATCGAGGCGTATGAGCCGGAGCTGGATGAGGTTCAGAATATCTTGAAAGAAGAAATGGAACATGCGGCAGAATTAAAAGTACCGCTTGAGATAGATATGCATACAGGAGATAACTGGTACGAAGCAAAATAAGAGGTGTGAAAGATGAAGATTATAGGAATTACCGGAGGAGTAGGCGCAGGAAAGACACAGATTCTGGAATATCTGAATAATAAGTATGGTGCGACTATTTGTATGGCGGATGAAGTAGGAAAGAAACTACAGAAAAAAGGAACAGAATGCTTTGATGAAATTGTGGCTCATTTCGGGAATGAAATCCTGGATGAAAAAGGTGAACTGGATCGTGCGAAGCTTTCTGACATTGTATTTGCCGACAGAGTTGAACTTTCTGTGTTAAATGGAATTGTACATCCGAGGGTAAAAGAAGAGATTCAGAAAAAGATCACAAGAGAAGAACGCAAGAATACGAATCTGATGCTGATAGAAGGCGCACTTCTGATAGAAGATCATTATGAGGAAATTTGTGATGAACTCTGGTATGTGTATGTAGAGGATTCCATCAGAAGAAAACGTTTAAAATACGCAAGAGGATATGAAGACAGCAAGGTCGATCAGATTTTTGAAGCACAGCTTCCGAAAGATCTGTTCATGCGTCATTGTGACCGGGTGATCGATAACAGCGGACAGTTTGAAGAGACAAAGATCCAGCTGAATAAGATCGTGGAAGATTTATAGGAAAGGCAGATATTATTTAGTATGAGATTATGCAGCATTGCGAGTGGAAGCAGTGGAAATTGTATTTATGTAGGAGATGATCAGACACATCTTCTGGTCGATACAGGAATCAGCAAGAAAAGAATCGAAGAAGGATTATCAAAGTTGGAGATAAAAGGGGATGAGCTGGAGGGAATACTGATCACACACGAACATGTAGATCATATTCAGGGACTTGGTGTGTTCAGCAGAAAGTATGAGATTCCAATCTATGCAACGCCCGGAACCATTGAAGGAATCAGGAATTGTAAAAGTCTCGGAAAACTTCCGGAAGGCCTTTTACATGAGATAGAGATAGATCATCCATTTTCACTTGGAACATTGAATATAGATCCGTTTGCAATTTCCCATGATGCAAATGAACCGTCTGGTTACAGAATTGAAAATGGAAAAAAATCTGTTGCAGTTGCAACAGATCTCGGGGTATATGATGATTATACCGTAGAACATCTGAGCGATCTGAATGCGGTCGTTCTGGAAGCAAACCATGACATACATATGTTGGAAGTAGGACCTTACCCATATCCATTGAAACGAAGGGTAATGGGCGACAGGGGACATCTTTCTAATGAACTGTCTGGAAAGCTTCTTTGCGATATATTACATGATGACCTGCAATATGTAGTTCTGGGACATCTGAGTAAAGAGAACAATTACGAAGAACTGGCATACGAAACGGTCAAACTGGAGATCAGTATCGGTGACAATCCTTATAAAGGAGATGATATTCCGATGATGGTAGCCAAACGAGATCAGGTATCTGATATCATTACATTATAAGAATGAAGCAAAAATGTAAGAAACGATGTGAAGACAACAGGAGGAAAACAAATCATGAAGAAATGTGTAATTACAGTTGTAGGAAAAGACACCGTAGGTATTATTGCAAAAGTATGTGAATATCTTGCAGGAACTAACATTAATATCCTTGATATTTCGCAGACCATCGTGGATGGATACTTTAACATGATGATGATTGTTGATGTGACAAATTGCAGTAAAGAAGTAGCCGTAGTTTCAAAAGAACTGGAAGAGATCGGAACTTCTATTGGTGTTACTATTCACTGCCAGAGAGAAGAAATATTTGAAAAAATGCACAGATTATAAGTAAAATCACTGAAAGGCAGGAAAAAACACATGATAAACAGATATGAAGTATATGAGACAAATCAGATGATTGCTGAGGAAAATCTGGATGTACGTACGATCACTCTCGGAATCAGCCTGTTGGATTGCATAGATGCAGACCTTGATAAATTAAATGAAAATATTTACAACAAGATCACTACGGTTGCAAAAGATCTTGTAAAGACCGGAGAAGAGATTGAACAGGAATTCGGTATTCCGATTGTAAACAAACGAATTTCTATTACACCAGTGGCGCTGATTGGCGGTGCTGCATGTAAGAGTCCGGAAGACTTTGTGACAATTGCAAAGACATTGGACAAAGCGGCAAAAGAAGTCGGAGTGAATTTTATCGGCGGATATTCGGCACTGGTGTCAAAGTCTATGACAAAGAGTGATGAGAATCTGATCCGTTCTGTACCACAGGCACTCGCATGTACGGATCGAATCTGCAGTTCCATCAACGTAGGTTCTACAAAGACGGGAATCAATATGGATGCGGTGCGTCTGTGTGGTGAGATTGTTAAGGAAACAGCAGAAGCAACAAAAGAAAATGATTCTCTGGGATGTGCAAAACTTGTGGTATTCTGTAATGCACCGGATGATAATCCGTTTATGGCGGGAGCGTTCCTCGGTGTGACAGAAGGAGATGCAGTGATCAATGTAGGTGTCAGTGGACCGGGAGTTGTAAAACATGCAATTGAACAGGTACGTGGCAAAGGTTTTGAAGAATTATGCGAAACAATCAAAAAGACTGCTTTTAAGGTAACTCGTGTGGGACAGCTTGTTGCGGGAGAGGCATCGAAGAGACTTGGCATTCCGTTCGGAATCATCGATCTGTCACTGGCACCGACTCCGGCAGTAGGAGACAGTGTGGCTGAGATCCTGGAAGAAATTGGTCTGGAGCGTGTTGGAGCACCGGGAACAACAGCAGCACTTGCTATGCTGAATGATCAGGTGAAAAAAGGCGGCGTCATGGCTTCATCTTATGTAGGCGGCTTAAGTGGTGCGTTCATTCCTGTCAGTGAAGATAAAGGCATGATCGATGCAGTAGAGATGGGTGCTCTTACGATCGAAAAACTCGAAGCAATGACATGTGTATGTTCGGTAGGACTTGACATGATTGCAATTCCAGGTAAGACAACAGCTTCAACTATTTCGGGAATTATTGCAGATGAGATGGCAATCGGTATGGTGAATCAGAAGACAACAGCTGTACGTCTGATCCCGGTTATCGGAAAAGATGTAGGAGAGACTGCCGAATTTGGCGGACTGCTGGGATATGCTCCGATCATTCCTGTTAACGAATATGATTGTAGTGCATTTGTAAATAGAAAAGGAAGAATTCCGGCTCCTGTACATAGTTTCAAAAATTAAAAATAAATCCATGTAATGTATAATAAAATGTGCGGCGCATGATGAAATAAGTTCAGCTTCCATTCGCAGGAAGAAGATATTTCGTCATACGCCGCATGTTTTTGTATACAAAAGTATGCAAAGGGAAACGTAGAAAATATCATATGTCGAAGTACTATACACGTATAATCTGCTTTTGCTGTTCGCTTGTGAACGGTATGCCGAATTTATCGGAGATAACACTTTCGTACAGGTCGGAAGCAAAAGAAGTCTGGTTCAACATACGTGAAGCTTCCGGTGACAAAAGAGATGCTGATTTGCCTAGTTTGGTAATGATCGGTATGGAAGCATGATCTTTCATCGCGCGTAAGACATCGGTATGTTCTTTCCGGAAACCAAGAATACGCGCATATGAACAGGAATTGTCCTGGTATGCATGCATATCTTCTGTGGTTATGGATAGCAGAATATGCAGTAAACTTCTGCTGATACGGCTGTAAGTCAGTTCTTTTGTTTTTAAAAGGGTGCAGAATTGTCCGAAAGAGCGAAACTGATTCCGGTTCCGGATGATTCGGTTGGAAAGCTCTTCAGATACATCCTGGTATTTGCAAAGAGATTCATGGGGTTCGCTCAGCAGGCGGTATTTTAACAACAGTGAAAAATCATCTGCTTCCACAGGACAGGAAAAGTTCCATTCATTCTGTATAATAGATAAAGAACCGGGTGGTAATTGCTCGCTTAGCTGTGCGGATATGTTTTTTGGCAGGTACGGGGATGCCGGAATATTCATCAAGACTTTTCGGATTGCAGAAGCAGAACTGGAGCAGTCATGAAGTTCTGTGTCATGATATCCGGAAAATTCTCTTTTTAAGGTAAATGGAACAATCGGACTGTTCAGTTCTTTAAGAGCTTTCAGATATTCAATTCCCAGTATATTATTGGGATCAGAAAGAATCTGTGAAGCATAGGCATCGCCAGTCATTTTTTCGAGAGCGTGACATCTTGCTGCCGGAAAAGACATGCCATTTTTTAATGAACTCTGGAGATGGTGACGGTAGGTTTCTGGTTCGGCAGACAGAAGGTGTGCGATGGATGTTAAATGTTCCAGATTACCACATTCACTCCCAAAACAAAGCGCATCTATGCAGCCAAGACCGTCTAAGACAGATACTGCACCCTTTGCAAAGAATTCTGCACTTGCGCAGGAATAACAGACCGGAAGTTCAAGCACAACAGATGCACCGTTTAAAAGGGCCATATGTGCCCTTGAATGCTTGGAAAGAACGGCGGGAGTTCCACGTTGCACATAGTCGCCGCTCATGATGACTATAACCCGGTCGGCACCGGTCAGTTCTTTTGCTTTTTCTATATGATAAAGATGTCCATTGTGAAATGGATTGTATTCTGTGATAAGTCCAACAGTTTTCATAAGAATCTCCTTGTATAACATTCTGGAATTGATTATACTATACAATAGTGGGGTACGCAAATGGGATGTTTACCCAGCAAAATTCGAAGAAAGGAGGATGCATATTGTTATGGAAGAGAAGATGAATGAGGAGCAGCCCCTGGAGGACGGACAGCGAGAAGAAGATGATATTGATTATGTAGAAGACAGAGAAGAACTGACTGAAGAACGTATCAAAGACATGCTGGATGCGAGAGAATATAAAGAACTGAAAGAAGAACTGGAAACAAATATGTATCCTGTAGACCTTGCGGAGATTCTGGAAGAGTTTGATCAGAAGCATATGGTGCTGGTATTCCGTTTGCTTGCAAAAGAAGAAGCTGCAGAGACATTTTCTTATATGGACAGTGATACGCGAGAGGACCTGATCAATGCACTGACGGATTCCGAGCTTGAAGAGATCATGGAGGAAATGTATCTGGATGATACCGTTGATGTGTTGGAAGAGATGCCTGCCAATGTAGTGGACAGACTTCTGATGGTTACAGATGAAGAAAAGCGTCAACAGATCAATCAACTGTTACAATATCCGGAAGACAGTGCCGGAAGCGTGATGAATGTAGATTATATTGCGCTTCGCAGAGAAATGACGGTTGCAGAATCGATTCTGAAGATCCGCCAGGTTGGGCTGAACCGTGAGACAATCTATACCTGTTATGTTACAGAACAGCGCCATCTGATCGGTCAGGTTGATGTAAAAGAATTGCTGACAAGCAGTGAATCCAAGACAATAGAAGAGATCATGGATACCAATATGCTGTATGCACGTACAACAGACGATCAGGAAGATGTGGCAAATACCATTACCAAGTATGGACTGATCGCACTGCCAATCGTGGATCATGAAAATTGCATGGTGGGTATCGTAACGGTTGATGATGCCATGCAGGTATTACAGGAGGAGACAACGGAAGATATCAGTATCATGGCTGGTGTCAATCCGAATGAAGATTCGTATTTCGGGACATCGATATTTGAACATGTAAAGAGTCGTATTCCGTGGCTGCTGTTTTTGATGCTGTCTGCAACCGTAACACAGATGATCATGAACAGCTATGAAAATGCACTGGCACTGATGCCGCAGCTTGCGGGATTTGTTCCGATGCTTACCGGAACCGGTGGAAACTGTGGATCACAGAGCTCGACACTGGTGATTCGTGGGCTGGCAGTTGGAGAGATTGAATTTTCTGATCTGTTTAAGGTGATCTGGAAAGAGATCCGAATTGCATTCTGTATCAGCATTATCTTATCGGTAGTGAATGGAATCCGAATTATGCTGATGGGCCAGGGAGATGCCACCATGGCGTTTACCATTGGACTTACTATGGCATGTACCGTACTGATTGCGAAAGTGGTTGGATGTACATTGCCATTGGTTGCGAAAAAGATTGGGCTGGATCCGGCGATCATGGCAACGCCTTTGATTTCTACATTGGTTGATATCAGTACGATCAGTGTGTATTTTGCGATCGTAAGTCACGTTTTTCAATTATAATGTCGTGAAAATGTAATATATCAGAAGCAAAATATAACGGATATTGTACATTGTACGCAAAAAGAGACATAAGATTACAGGAAGAACCCTTGTCCACAGGGGTTCTTTGTATTATAATGAAAATACTGAGAAAAATATTTGGAAAGGAGTCTATTTATCATGGGATTTATAGATGAAATCAAAGCAAAAGCAAAAAGTTGTAAAAAAACAATCGTTCTTCCAGAGAGCGAAGACATCAGAACTTATGAGGCAGCAGAGGCAATTTTAAAAGAAGGAACAGCTAACCTGATCCTGATCGGAAGCGAAGAAGAAATCGCTAAGAATAAAGGGGATTTCGACATCACAGGAGCTACAATCGTAGACCCTGCTACATATGAGAAGACAGACGAATATGTAGCAACACTTGTTGAACTGAGAAAGAAAAAAGGAATGACAGAAGAGCAGGCAAGAGAGATTCTTCTTACTAATTACTTATATTATGGTGTAATGATGGTTAAGATGAAAGATGCAGACGGAATGGTATCCGGAGCATGCCACTCTACAGCTGACACACTTCGTCCATGCCTTCAGATCCTGAAGACAAAACCAGGAACAAAGCTTGTATCTGCATTCTTTGTTATGGTAGTACCTGACTGCGACATGGGAGAGAACGGAACATTTGTATTCGCTGACTGCGGACTGAACCAGAATCCTACATCCGAAGAGCTTGCAGCAATCGCTCAGTCTTCAGCAGAAAGCTTCAAACAGCTCGTTGGTGCTGATCCAAGAGTTGCTATGCTTTCTTACTCAACAATGGGAAGTGCAAAACACGATGACGTAACAAAAGTACAGGAAGCTGTTAAGATCGCAAAAGCTGAGAATCCGGATCTTATGTTAGACGGAGAGATGCAGCTTGATGCAGCACTTGTTCCTTCTGTTGGAGCAGCTAAAGCACCAGGAAGCCAGGTTGCAGGAAAAGCCAATACTCTGATCTTCCCTAACCTTGATGCAGGTAACATTGGATACAAACTTGTTCAGCGTCTTGCAAAAGCAGAAGCTTACGGACCAATGACACAGGGAATCGCAGCACCTGTTAACGACCTTTCAAGAGGATGCAGTGCTAAGGATATTGAAGGTGTTGTTGCAATCACAGCAGTTCAGTGCCAGAATCAGTAAGAGATAAAGTAAGAGGAGAAATAATATGAAAGTATTAGTAATGAACTGCGGAAGTTCATCTTTAAAATATCAGTTGATCGACATGGAGAACGAGAGCGTTCTTGCAAAAGGTATCTGTGAAAGAATCGGAGCCGATGGATCTGTATTAACACACAAACCAACAGGAAAAGATAAATATGTTGTAGAGCAGGCAATGCCAGATCATGGTGTAGCAGTACAGTTAGTACTGGATGCTTTACAGGATAAAGAGCATGGTGTGATCGAAAGTGCGGATGAGATTACAGCAATCGGACACCGTGTACTGCATGCAGGTACTATTTACAGTGATGCAACACTTGTAACAGAAGACGTGAAGAAAGTTGTTCGTGACTGCTTCGACCTCGGACCTCTTCATAACCCTGCAAACCTGATCGGTATTGAAGCTTGCGAAAAAGCAATGCCTGGCAAACCGAATGTAGCAGTATTCGATACAGCATTTGGTATGAATATTCCAAAGAAAGCAGCTATGTATGCAATCCCATATGAATATTATGAGAAATACAGCATCAGAAGATATGGTTTCCACGGAACAAGCCATATGTTCGTATCTGGTGAAACTGTAAAACTTCTTGGAAAAGAAGATGCAAAGGTTATTGTATGCCACATTGGTAATGGTGCAAGTATCTCCGCATCTATCGGTGGAAAATGCGTAGACACAAGTATGGGACTTACTCCTTTGGAAGGACTTGTTATGGGAACACGTAGTGGAGATGTTGATCCTGCAGTTCTTCAGTTCATCTGCAATCATGAAGATATCAGCGTAGATGAGATGCTGAATATCCTGAACAAAAAGTCAGGACTTCTTGGAATCAGCGGTGTGTCTTCTGACTTCCGTGATGTAAGACAGGCAGCTGCTGACGGAAACGAAAGAGCACAGCTTGCAATGGATACTTACAAATACCGTGTTGCAAAATATATCGGATCTTATACAGCAGCAATGAACGGTGTAGATGCAATCACATTTACAGCCGGTGTTGGAGAGAATGCTCCGGACCTCAGAAAAGACATCTGTGATTACCTTGGATATCTTGGCGTAGAGCTCGACGAAGAAAAGAATGAGAATGTTCACGGAGAGACAACCGTAATTTCTACACCAGAATCAAAAGTAAAAGTAATTGTCCTTCCTACAAACGAAGAGTTAGCTATTGCTCGTGAAACAGCAAAATTAGTTTAAGACTAAATGACTAAAAGAATGTAAATTTCTGTTGACAAAATAATTTTACATGATATAATAGTCTAGTGTGTGAATAGGAGACGATACTATGATATTAAACCTATCCGACGTTCTGTCTGAGCAGCATAAAGCAATACATGAATCTGTTCCGATTGAAATGACTTGTTTCAAGTCTGAGATGGGAGATTATGCAATTACAGAGAAGACACCACTTGAATTGTCTGTAGAATATGCAGGTGACCGCAAGTTGGAAGTGACTGGTAAAGCTGAGATTACATCAGTTGCACCATGTGACAGATGTCTGGAAGATGTAGAAGTGAAGGTGACACTTGACTTCAAGCATAAGATTGATACAGAGTCAGATGCATATGATCAGTCAGAAGATTTAGACGAGAATAACTATATTGACGGATATAGCTTAGATGTAGAACAATTGGTCTACAACGAGTTATTGGTAGGGTGGCCGACGAAAATTCTATGCAGCGAAGACTGTAAAGGTATTTGCAACGTATGTGGTCAGAACCTGAATAAAGGTACCTGTAACTGTGAAGATACGGGGCTCGACCCTAGAATGTCAGTTATCCGTGATGTATTTAAGAATTTTAAGGAGGTGTAACCTATGTCAATTTGTCCAAAGAATAAATCTTCTAAAGGAAGAAGAGACCGCCGTAGAGCAAACTGGAAGATGTCTGCTCCTACATTAGTAAAATGTAGCAAATGTGGTGCATTAACTATGCCACATAGAGTATGTAAAGCATGCGGATCTTACAATAAAAAAGAAATCGTTTCTGTTGACTAATTGTTGACGAACAGTAAGCCGGGAAATGGTTTTAAAAAGGCAATATTGCATGATAGATAGGCCAGACATTATGTCTGGCCTATTTTTTGTATATAGATTGTATTCGAAAAATGCTTTCTGGTTTTTACAATGCATTTTTTAGAAGCAATCACAAAGCTGATTAATTTCCACATAAATAAAGAAGTAGTTGCATGAAATTATAAAGCTGACATAAAAGAAAGATGTACGGATAGCAAAGGGGGATTTTAAAAGTAACATTTGTTCTTGACCTTATATATTGCAAAATAGTAAAATAAAACTAGAAATTTTACAAAGTAAAAGAGGTAAAATACTATGGAGCATACGAAATTAACAGAGCTTTTGAATAAGGTTGCACAGGGAGAAGTCAGCGTCGAAAAGGCAGCGTTAGAATTAAAGACAGAACCTTTTGAAGACCTTGGTTTTGCCAAACTTGACCATCACAGAAAGATTCGTCAGGGAGCAGCGGAAGTCATTTATGGTGCTGGTAAGACTCCGGAACAGATTTTAAAAATCACAGAAGCTTTCCGTAAAAAAGGAGATAATGCTGTCTTGATTACAAGAATGAGTCAGGAAGCGGCCGATTTGGTTGGTGCCAGTCTCCCTCTCAGATATGATGCATTAAGCCGAACAGGTATCGTCGGAGAACTGCCAGAAAAGGATGGCAATGGAAAGGTAGTCATTGCTACAGGTGGAACCAGCGATTTGCCAGTGGCAGAAGAAGCAGCCCTAACGGCAGAAGTTCTCGGGAATGAAGTCGTAAGAATCTATGATGTCGGCGTAGCAGGAATTCATCGTTTACTGGCTTACTCTGAAGATCTGATGAGTGCACAGGTTATCGTTGTTGTTGCAGGAATGGAAGGAGCACTTGCCAGCGTAGTCGGCGGCCTCGCAGACTGCCCGGTAATCGCTGTACCGACAAGTGTTGGTTATGGAGCATCTTTTGGTGGTTTATCAGCTCTTTTATCCATGCTTAACTCCTGTGCCAGCGGAGTCAGCGTTGTAAACATTGATAATGGATTTGGTGCGGGATATATGGCAAGCATGATTAACCACGTATCCATGAAAAATGCAGAGAATTTGAATTGAGAAATGCATATAAAAAGATAAGAACATAAAGGAGTCAACAACAATGAAAACATTATATTTAGAATGTAACATGGGAGCTGCCGGAGATATGCTCATGGCAGCACTCACAGAATTAATGCCGGATAAAGATGCTTTTGTAAAAGAATTAAATGATTTGCAGATTCCACAGGTAAACATCGAGCGGACAACAATTGCAAAATGCGGTATTATGGGAACACATATGGTAGTGACTGTTAATGGGGAAGAAGAAAAAAGTATAGATGTTCCAATGCACGCACATACACACAGTCATGTTCATGAAGAACACGAACATACTCATGAGCACCATCATGAACATAGCGATGAGGAACATTTCCACGCGCATCATCATGAGCATTCGGACGAAGAATATAGCCATCATCATCACGAGCATGTGATGATGCATGTAGCCACAATCATACGCATGAACACCATGAGGAGCATCATACTCACAGCCATGTTTATGAAGAACACGAACATACACATGAACACAGTCATGAAGGACATACACATGCACATGGACACAGCCATCACCATACCAGCATGAAAGATATTGAGCATATCATCGGACATCTGAACGTACCAGAAAAAGTAAAAGAAGATGCTATTGCCGTATATAAATTAATCGCAGACGCAGAAAGCCATGCACATGGCCGTCCGGTAGAAGAAGTACATTTTCATGAAGTTGGAGCGATGGATGCCGTAGCAGATATCGTAGGTGTATGCCTGGCAATTTATAAACTTGCACCAGAGCAGATTATCGCTTCTCCTGTCCATGTAGGTTATGGACAGATTCACTGTGCACATGGTATTCTTCCAATCCCAGCTCCGGCAACTGCACACATTTTACAGGGAATTCCTATTTATGGCGGAAGAATTGAAGGAGAACTCTGTACTCCAACTGGAGCAGCACTTTTAAAACATTTTGCCCAGTCTTTCGGACAGATGCCAATGATGGCAGTAGAACAGACAGGCTATGGTATGGGAATGAAAGACTTTACCGATGCAAACTGCCTTCGTGCGATTATCGGAAACACCGTAGAAGGACAGGAGCAGACAGGCTGTCACGGAGCAGTGCAGGAAATGGATTCCATCATAGAACTTTGCTGTAACCTTGACGATATGACACCAGAAAAAATCGGTTTTGTCACAGAACTTCTTATGGAAGAAGGAGCCTTTGACGTATATACAACCAATATCCAGATGAAGAAAAACCGTCCAGCCGTAATGCTTACCTGTATGTGTGCAAAAGAGGATAGAGAAAAATTCCTCACACTTATTTTAAAGCACACAACGACACTCGGTGTTCGTGAATATACCTGTAAACGCTATGGCCTGAAAAGAGAAATTAGAGAAGTAGAAACTATTTACGGAACCGTTCGTGTAAAAGCAGCCTCCGGTTATGGTGTTGCAAAAGAAAAGCCAGAGTATGAGGACATGGCACGAATCGCAAAAGAGAAAAAGATTTCTCTGGCGGAAATTGAAAAAGAGGTTTATAAGAATTTAAAATAGACACTTATTAATCTAAAAATAGAATTTTAGTCCAGCTCTCTTTAATTAGGAAGCTGGGCTTTTTGTATCTTCATTTCAAGAATGCCCAGCATTCTTCTGCGAGATGCGCGTCATGCAATGCATGATATACTTATTTCACTTATCTATTTGAGAAGGACTAAAAGGTTCTGACAACATAAATATTAAAAGTTTCTTCAGGAAAGTACTCGGCAATTAAATTACGATATTAAGTGTCGTAATCTATGTTAAAATAAAGAACGATATTTTATTTTGATACTTTGTAATTGACAGAGTGTCAAAATAGCTGTAAAGTATACTTGTAATGAGAAAATATTTCATTTCAGACTAAATATTATGAGAAAGGGATTGCGAA
>ENA-OPSF01001813-OPSF01001813.1-human-gut-metagenome-genome-assembly--contig:-NODE-1813-length-15146-cov-2.170499_pt1 | contig 15146 bp, 23 predicted proteins | sample MGYA00241452_ERZ501896 | MGnify/ENA primary metagenome ERZ501896 (study PRJEB25962, sample SAMEA2042111) | human gut metagenome | biome: human gut; feature: human-associated habitat; material: faeces... | reverse complement strand
TGGCATGGATAAACAATCAAAAGAGCCGTATTGGCTTATGATTTCCTCTGATGATTTCCCGATAAAGTCTTCTGGATTATACTTGGGCGAACAGCCAACAAGCAACAACACCAGCAAGGAGATTACAAAGGCAATGCCTTTTTTCATATTCGTTAATCCTTCCATCTATTGTGACAAAGCAGCGGCAACCGATTGCTGCCGCTGCTGTTGCAGCTTAATCGTACTATGGATTTCCAATCAGTTCATGTCGATTGTGTGAACGATAGATTTTTCAAAGAAATCTTAAAGAATACCCGTTACGCTGGGCCACTGCCAGCAGGTACCGCTTTTGATACTTGAGCTGCACATAGCGCATGACCTTATTGTAATAGACGGGATTGGCCGCGCCGCCAAGGATACCCACAAGTGGAAACCCTTGCACGAATTTCAGGAGCAGCATATCTACCGCAAAAGCACTTCCTGTCTTCTGGATCTGTACCTGCAGCTCATCATCCCCAACGTGCGGCATCTCCTCGATCATGCCATCCACCCGTGCATTCTTCACAGCAAAATCAGGGCCTTTGGTAAGAGCTGTTTCCATCATTCGAAGGATAAAAAGCCGCTCCTCCGGAGTATCATAGGCAAAGCCATAGTTCAGGGCAGTTTCATAAACACCTTTAAGCAGCATACCGACAAACACCACGATATCCGGCAGGCCAATGCCCAGTGCCCCAAGGCCGATTCCTTCCACAGTTGTCAGGGCGGTGTTTGTCAGACCAGACCGGCCGGCATTTCGCTTGACCTGTTTCAGTTCCTTTCGGCCACCCTTGACCTGGACGGCATAATCCTGAACGGAATGGGTCTCTTCAAGATTCTGACGGTTGTAGGTTTTTTCAATGACCCCGACGCCTTGAGTAAATACCACGGAAAACGCCTTGCTGAAAGCTGCCTCTAAACTGCGGTAAACCTTCTCCGGCACTTTCTTCTCCAGATCCGTTTTCCAGCGGGGTGCTGTCGCTTTCATGGCGCTCTGTTTCAGCTGCGTTTCCTTTTTCAGTACAGCGGCATACTCCTTTTCAAGAGCAGCACGCTTCTTGTCTTTTTTCTGAAATAACAACATGGCTTTCCCGATTATGCTTCTTTCTCGAAGATCATATCCAACTCCTGAATGTGTCCTGTTCCACGCTGCTTTGTCGGCATATAGCCAACGTAACGCCACCCAGCTTCAGCTCTCCGATTGATAATCGACTGGTAATCTCCGATGCCATAGATGTTACCGGAGCCAAAGCCCCATCCGCCGAAGTCACAGCTTACCGTTTCATATTCGTATTGATACATTGCTTTTCATCCTCCTGGAACACATTCTGTGAAGATCACAATTAGTTATTGGCATTATTGGCAGCGTTGGCTGCAGCGATTGCGGCACACATCGCAGTCTGTTGGGCAATAATCAGCGAAATCGTGCTGCTGACTGCCGCCGCCTGCATAGAGGCGTTCTGATCCAGATAGTCGCTGGTCACGATCATGCCGGCGTGCATCAAGCGCTGTCTCTTGGGCATGCCCAAAATGCCATATCCTCTTTGGCCAGCCAGATACTCTGCCACCTGAACAATATCATCCGCAATCGTATCCAAATCTGCCGGCAGCATTGCCAGAACGCCCAGTGTGGCAAGTTCATAGCCGGTACCGTATTTATACCCTTGGTCTTTCAGCTTATAAAAGAGTTCCATCGCACGGCCACATTTCAGCTCAGCGCTGCCTTCACAAAGCGCAAGAACATGACTGAGTGATTGGACGGCGTTGCTGGAAAAGAACTGCGGCTTGAGAATATCGAAACACTGCTCCGTGTTCAGGACGATCTGCTCATCAGAATCGTTGGATAGAGCCAGCAGTGCAGCAAATACACTGTCCTCGCCGGAGGTAAGGAAGGGATGCTCCTGTTTCATCAAATCATAGATGCGGCGAGTCCTCTTTGCAACGGCTTCATAATGGATAGGCTCCACAAAGTCGGAAATGGTCATAGAAGCCAGCGGGAGATAGTTGGACGAAAAGAAATGCTGCTTCAATGATTCGTACACAGATAAGGCCTTCTTCAGCTTATCTTCAGGGTCACTGCTGACAGCCATCATGGAAACCATTGGCAGTTTGATGTAGTTGCGAAAATTGGAGAAGAACCCTGTATTGTCCTTTAGAATCTCATGGCACTTTTCAAGATGTTCCACTTCTGCCTTTTTGCGTTTATCAACAAACACGGCCGCAGCGACAGGATAGAGATAGGAACTCCCCCAGAAGAAGGTTTCTTTTAGCGCATCCCGATTCTCAATAAAGCTGTTGCACAAATAGTTCAAAGACGATCTCATAAAAACCTCACTTCTTCATATCAATTTGGATCACTCAAGGGGAACGCTCTCGATCACCGCACCAGTTTCACCGAAGAACTCCTGTAACGATTCGGGCGAGCTGGTATCAAACCCATCATTGATGATAAAGGTTCCGGATGCAGACACGGTGTTATCCTCACCCTTTACGAAGGACACCGCCGCCGGGCAGGCGTTTTCATAGACGTAAAGGTAGATGGCATCGCCATCTTCTTCGGTGCTGACGAAAGTCTTGCCTGCAGAGCACACGGTCGTTGCCGCAAGGGTGGTCGCTCCGTTCTGCGCATTGATCTGGGTGATCAGAGCAGCACCAAATGCTTTTTGGCGCATGGCGGTCTTCAGGCTCTCGGAAAGCCCCTCCAAACCGCCGAGCATATCCCATGCATCCATTGCTTCCTTTGCAATGGTGATCTTATAAACGGCAGTAGGGGCGCTGTGGTCACCCTTACCAATGTCCTTTACAATCTCAGCCATCTCTTTGCTGGCAGTATAGAAATTGATGTATTCATCACTGTCAGCCATCTCGTCCATGGTGGCAATGACATCAAGCCCATGCTCCAACAGCGTCTTGCTGCTGGTTGTATTACTGTTCTGGCCTCCGCAGGCACACAGAGAAAGCACCAATGCAAAAGCGATGGTCAACGCAATCATACTTTTCTTCATGGCGTTTGTTCCTCCTTACACTTATTCGGCCCATTCTGAAGCTGTGTGCGTGTGCAGATTATGCAATGCCCTTGGTCACGGGAGCCAGTAGCACTTTGCCGGTGCCGCGGTAGACATTGACCAGACCCTCACCGGAGGCAGCGGAGCCGATCAGGCTCTTACCGGAACGCTCAACGGTAAAGTCCAAAGAACCACTCCAGGCAATGGCCATGTTGCCGTCCACCTTCAGAACATCGTTGTTCAGGGTGATCTCCACCAGTTCCTCCTTGGGGCAGGCAGATTCCAAGCAAAGGATACCGTTGCCCTGAATGCCCAGATTAAACAGGCCCTCGTTGCCCAATGCGGCAGAGGACAGGTTGGAGCGCATCACGGCCTTATGCTTCAGGGTGGACTCGCAGGCCAAGAACAATCCGTCGTCCAGAACGATGGAGCCGTTCCAGTCCGCCACATTGACCAGCAAAATATGCTTGTATGTAGGCTCCAGCACCAGAGTGCCGCTGCCGGTGTATTCGGGCTTGATGGCAGATTCTCCGGTCACGCTTCCCCGCAGGGCCTTGCCAAACAGATCGCCCACGCCCTTGATACCGGTGGTGGCATTGACATCGCCCACCGTCCACTGCATGGCACCGGCTTGCGTGGTAATGTTGGACTTGCTGACATCGCAGATGACCTGACGCTTACGGACATTCATCTCGTTGCAGTAATAGGCAATCATGGCGTCGCTGGGCATCACGCTCAGATCGCGCTGATACTCGATAACGGTAAAGGCTCCCAAGGTCTCCAGAGTCTTAATGTCATTGTTGTCGGTAAAATTCTTAATGCTATACATAGTCAGCTTCCTTTCCAAAATAGTTATATTATGTAGAGACAGGTATCACCAGTCCATGTTGCTCTCCGGCAGTGCGGGATCGGGGCTTACCGTAGTACCGGAAATATCACGATAGAACGCAGCCCAAGCTGCCTCCTGATAGGGGTTTAAGAACAGCGACCCGATAAAAGAGGGAATGCTGGCGGGGATAATCCAGAGGAGAACCGCCAAGTTCTGTGTCTCGATTGCCATTCGGGACACGATGAACAATGCGATCAGCGTAGGTGCTGCACACAGCAGCCCCCATCCAATGAAACTAAAACCGAGACAAAACAGACGCCACTTGTTTCCGTCCATAATCCTGCGCGATTCCGTAATTGCATCCGTCGCTGTCATCCCCGGATTCTCTGCCAAAATGTAGGGAGTCATCGCATAGCTATATGTCTTGATAAGGCCGGGGATGATGAAGAGCAGCGTCCAAAGCAAGGTATAAAGGCCCATCAGGAAATTCATACAAAATCCATCGCCCAGACGATGGAACTGTGAAAAGAGATCTGCGAGTGCCACATCCTTATTGTCCACCAATTTGAGATTGAAGGTCGCATAGCCCAGTTTTCCGGCGCCGCCAATGACGATTGTGACGATGAGCCAGATCACAAGAAGCACGATAGCAGCAATAATTAGGGTCCGATACTGTAGCCAGAATTCCGTTGCTTGAAAATCGCGAACAACTGCACGGGTAGAATCATTATTGCTGTTAGAGCTGCCACCTCCACTGGTGGCGATATGTGCGCCAATCAAAGAGGCAACAAACCCGGTCAGAATAGCAATGGGCCATCTGCCACGTAAGGCTTCTCTTGCATCGGCTCTAAAATCAGCAGCATATTTCATTGAAGGCACCTCCTTGTGGTGTAATTCGTTTCCATGCGGTTAACACTGGCAACCGCAAAACATTTTTAGCGGCTTTGGTTGATCAACGACTGTGCGATGTCATAATCTTCTGCACGAACAAAAATCTTATATTCGTAGGAGTAATCGGAATTGATTCCAAAGGTTCCCATTCTCGACCGACTATTTGCGTACCAAGGAGAGGCTTGAAGATTTTTGGTTTTGATAGAATAGTCAATGTTGTTGGCCGTCAAAATATCTCGGACTTTTGCTTGAATGTCCATAGACATCGTGACAATCAATTCCTTTCTATTAAAAACACTAATCATAGGTACCTCCTAATAGTCTCCGATCATTTATTACCAGTGGTTCATTCCCGCTCGAACCCCAAATACCGAGTCCCCTGGAAAGACAAGTATCCTTTATCGCCCTCAATCAAGAGACCGTATTCCGTCCCGGACATATGTAGTTCCATGCGGTCACCGCTCTCTACTTCAAAAGTCACATAATAACTGGTGGAGGTATGGGAGTGGTGATGTTCTCCGGCGCGGTGGTGATGAGATACATCGGCTCTCTTGGAGACAACAGTCGCAGGCACTGTGAGTCGAGGGGAATTGTTGTTCTTATTCCATTGACCAATGCCCCGCACGATTATCACCACGAAGACACCGACGAACAGCAAAAACATAATTGTAAACATGATTCCAAATGCACCGAAACCCATGCCAAAGCCAGAGCCAAAGCTGGAGCCAAATCCAGTATTAAATCCCATGTATCCCATAACTAATACCTCTCAGTGTCTAAATTATATTTCGCTGTTATCGGCAGCGTTGTCAGCCGTTCCAGTGGTTGGTGCTGCTTTTGCGTTCTGAGCAGCTTCCAAATCACGAATTTTATTCTTCAGTGCCGTAATCTCCGCATTCTGTGCAGACTCACGCCGCGCAGCCTCTTCCTGCTCCTCGACACGGTTTGGCAGAAGTGCAATAACAATGATTGCGATAAGGCCACCAAAGAACCCGGCGACGCCGCATAGCACTCCACTGTAACCCTTTGAGGAACCCAGCGCAGCCGCAATTATGACAAAGATAATTACCAAAATGATGCCCATACCGCACCTCCTAATATGAACTCTGTTAACGAAAAGCCGGCAGATTCCTGTGAGGAACTGCCGGCTTCCGCATAAGCGGGGCAGTATCGTCCCCGTTTACTATTCTTATGTATTTTTCGGATTACTCCTCGGTAGGCTCATCCACCACGGGAGCAGGCTCAGTTACCGCATTTGCAGCAGGGGTCTGCTGGGGAACCACGATAACCTGGGGAGAATTGTCAGATGCCAGCTTGCCGCCCAGAGCGCCTGCCAGCAAGCTCTTGATGTCAAGGCCCATACCGGCGCTGATGCCCTCGGTGACCTGCGTGGTGCCGTTGACGATGTCGGCCAGCAGCTTTGCGCTGTTGCCCTCACCGTACATGGTGATCTTATCGACCTTGCTCAGAGGCTCGGCAACATTCTTGGCGATCTCGGGCAGGGCGGACATGATCATCTCGACCACGGCAGCCTCGCCGTACTTCTTCATAGCCTCGGCCTTCTTGTCGATACCTTCGGCCTCTGCCAGAGCCTTGGCACGGATGGCTTCGGCTTCTGCCTTACCGACAGCAGCGATACCTTCAGCTTCCTGCTCCTTAGCGTACTTCTGGGCCTCGGCGATCTTCATTTCGGCAGCAGCTTCCTGCTCCTTCTCATAACGGCGGGCTTCGGCATCCTTCTGGCGCTTGAACAGCTCGGCCTCGGCTTCCTGCTGCTGGCGATAACGCTCAGCGTCCGCCTTGGCGCGGATCTCGGCGTCCAGAGTCTGCTTCATAACCTCGACTTCGCGGGCCTTCAGTTCGGCTTCACGCTCGGCCTTGGCGATGTTGGCGTTGGCAGAAGTAACCTCGATGGTCTTGCGCTGCTCCTGCTCCTGAATGGAGTAGGCGGCATCGGCTTCTGCCTTCTTGATGTCGGACTGCTGCTTCAGCTCGGCCTGACGGATGGCCAGAGAGGTCTGCTTCTCGGCAATCTCCATCTCGGACTGCACCTTGGCGTCATTTGCTTCCTTGGCGGCCTGAGCTTGAGAGATAGCGATATCTCGGTCGGCCTGCGCCTTGGCAATGGCAGCGCCCTTCTTGATCTGGGAGATGTTGTCGATACCCAGGTCCTCAATGACATTGTTCTGGTCAGAGAAGGACTGGACGTTGAAGGAGATCATTTCCAGGCCCATTTTCTGCAGGTCGGGAATGGCGTTCTCCTGAACACGCTCACCGAAGGCCTTGCGGTCTGTGACCATCTCTTCCAGACGCATCTGGCCGACGATCTCACGCATGTTACCTTCCAAGGTATCCTGTACGCGGCGAATGATCATATCTTCCTTCTCATTCAGGAAGAACTTGGAGGCCAGAGTCATCATTTCTTCATTCTGGCCAATGCGGATCTTCACGGTGGCGTCCACCTTCACGTTGATATACTCAGCGTTGGGGACGAAATCGGTGGTCTTAACATCAACAGAGAACATCTTCAGAGACAGCTTATCCAACCGCTCCAGGAAAGGAATGCGAATACCGGCCTTACCGATCAGAATACGGGGCTTCCGGAAACCGGAAATGATGTATGCCGTATCGGGGGGTGCTTTCACATAGCCGATCAGTGCGATCACAACCACAAACACAACGACGGCCAGTACCGGCACCAGCTTAAACAAAAAATCCATATTTGTTCCTCCTATATCTTTAATTTATTTTAATCATAGCTACTGGAAACGGTAGCCTTCCATTTGTAAACCATTCAGGAAACTCATGAAAAACTCGTGGGTAGTGAAGGACTTTTCCTCATAACCCTCGACTTTGCGGAAAGAGGCAATACGATCCGTTTTGCCAACCCAAACAACATAGGTTTCTACGACTTGAACGCTCATACTGTATCTCTCCCGATTCTTACTTTATAGATCGCTCATCCGAGCCAGTGGCGATAGAATGCGATAGCTCCCAGCACCGCACCAACTACTGCAGCAACCGCAGTAACCACAATTACAATTGGATGCTCTTTCATGTAATCTACCAGTTGTTTCATGTCTTGCATAACATACTCCTTTACTTCGCCGAAGAAACCGCCTCTGCAACCTGAAGCATAATTTCCTCATCTTCTGTTGCTTCCAAGCAGAACGCGATCCCGGCTGCCTCATCTGCCCAAACCAGCGAGTGTTCGTCTTCGTCCGTATTCAGATACAGAATCGCCTCCTGTCCCGATACGGTGACGGCCTTGCACTCGGCATACTCGTCGATGTTGAACACTTCTTCCGCGCTCTTGCCAGCTTGCACCTCATAATCAAGGCGAATGTGGTCCTGCTCATTCAGGCAGGAGATAGTTCTGGAGTGAGAACCCCAGGATAGTTCCCGCGCCCGATAACCGTCAGGCAGCCAAGTCAGAGTGTATTCCGTCAGCAGTTCCAACGCCTGACCCTTCTGGACACTCTCTGCCATGCGGATGGTTTCTTCCTTGCTCAGATTACCATTGATGTCGAAGAAGATCTGATTGGCTTCGTCGAACCAGATGATAAAGCAGGAATAGTCCTCGCCGGGCTCCTCGTAGAAGTCCGCGTGCATCCCGTTGATCTGCATTTCACTATGCACCAGTTCATCCCCTGTGGGGAACAGATGCACGGCAGTCCCGCTGTGCATATAGGTGTAGGAGAATACAGCGAAGTCATCGTCCGGTGAGGTGTAAACCACGTGGCCGGAAGTTTTCGATGCGTCCGTTTCAATGGCTTCCACGCCTTCCGGCAACCAAGTGCAGAGATAGTCGGTGATCTCCGATTCAGGAACTTCACCCACATAGGTATAAACGGCCGATTTGCCTGTAAACTCACGGAACCAACTGACAAATGCTGCCCGGGCCTCTGCATCGACATCCAGCCATGTACCGGAGCCGATGAGAACCGCCAGAAATACTGCGGCGACTCGCTGCAGGGGGGTGCGTTTTCTCTTTTTGCTCTGCCCCTTCTCCTGCTTCTTCATGGTTTCAAGGGACGCCATAAACTCGTCGGAAAACCGATGCTCGGGAAGCTCATCCTCATTGGGCAGGGTATCCAGCCAGATATCACGGGCTTCAGCGGCATGTTGATAGAGTAATTCATCTGTGATTTTCATGTCTCTCAAGCCTCCTGTCCATTCAGAATTGATTCCAGCTTTTTCTTGGCACGCTGAATTGTTTTCTTGACATTTGCCTCTGTCATAGAGCACATGACTGCGATTTCCCGCTCTGAATACCCGTTATCATACTTGAGGAACAGCAACTCACGATACCGTGTCGGAAGCGTAGCCATTGCCTTTGCCAGATCCGTTCGCTGAACAGCAGCGTCAGCTTCCGAAACCGAGGGAACATTGATATATTCCTCCTCGAAAGGCACAACTGTGTTTCTCTGCTTTGCCCGGTACAAGTCGATAGCTTTCCGTTCAACTATAGTAACGATGAAACTTCTCGATTGGGGACACTTGATTTCAGAAAATTTTTCAAGGTTCTGATAAATCGAAAAAAGTGCCTGCTGTACCGCATCTTCAGCGTCATGGTCATTGTTCAGAATCTTATTTGCCACGTGGAACATCAGGTTTCCGTATGTATGGAAGATCTGTTCAATTTTCAGCCGTTCGTCTGCTGTCTCCAGCATCTGAGTAAATACAAGCATACATTGATCCCCTCCCCGGGATCACACAACAAAAGGCGTTTAGGAATAGGAGGGATCAAATGCGGCATAGCCAGTGCCGGAGATCTCTCGATAGAATGCAGCGTTGGCTGCCTGTTTATAGGGACGCAGCCACAGGTTGCCGATACCCAGCGTCAAAGAACTGAGAATATCCCAGCCGATGAAGCTGAAGTGCAGGCAGAACAGACGCCAGCGGTTGCCGGACATCATTTCCTTGGACTGTGCAATGGCCTCGCTGGCCGTGAGGTCTGGATGCTCCGCCAGGATGAACTCCGTCATGGCGTAGCTGTAGGTGGCGATAATGCCGGGGATGATCAAGAGCAAAGACCAAAGCAGGACATACACGCTCTGGAGCAGCTTTGCGACAGCGGCAGTCTTCCAATAGGAGAAGAAGCCGAACAGGGTCTCAAAGGCAGGCTCACCACGATCCACCAAATCCAGATTGAAGCGGGCATAGCCAATGCTGATGATGCTGCCCAGAACAAAATAGACAACAGCCATCAGAATGGCAGCAATCGTAATGTAGATGGCGCTACCAACGAGAAACGCCCCGATGTCGGAGTTCAATCCGCCGCCAGTGGAGAAAATAGTCTGTCCGGCAAACTGAAAATTAGCGTGGGCGCCGGAGGCATCAATGTTCAGCTTCAATTCCGGGCCACCGGAACCGGCACCGCCCAGGAGCATAGCTACAAGGCCCACCAGCACGGCAATCATCCACTTGCCGCTCAATGCTTCACGGGCTATTCTTCTAAAATCGGCTGCGTACTTCATGGCAGTCTCCCTTCTTAAAATTTTGCATGGCTATTGAATGCGATAGCCGGAAGTGCCTTTCCTGAACGCATAGGTGATTTTTTCTTCCCGTGTGGGGAACACCTTTGCTTCAAAGCCTTCGGCTTTTTTGAATGAGATGATCCGATTGATGTGGTCGATCCACAACACACAGTCGGATCGCGTCTGTGTTTCTTCGCTCATGTGGACACCACCAATTCAGATCTTGGCGTCCCGCACAAGGGTATCCAGTTTGCTTTCCAACTGGTTCTGCTCCTGCTCCACGGAACGCTGCATACCGCCCAGACGAGAGAGGACATTTTCGATTTGCCGCCGGGTGGAATGTACCTGCTCCTGAGACTGATTGATCTTATCCAGCACAGCCCAGTCAGCAAACAGGCCATCAAAGAAGTAATCGGCAAACCGCAGGAAACCGTCCACATTGACCTGCATATCGGCGTTGATCCTCACGTCAGCCAGTTCCGTCTTAAACCGACGAAGCTGGGACTGGAGATGCTCGATGTTGCCCTGCGCCTCATCCAGATGGCTGTGTTTGGCAAGGTCGGAGATCAGGCCACCTCCAAAGAGATCCCATGTACCCCAGCCCTCGGCACTATCCAGACTGGACAGCACTTGGTTGGCGGTACTGAGCGCACTGTTGCCAGCAGACACGGCCTCACGCAGCTCGCGCTTCTGACTTTCCAGAAATGCAAGGCGCTCCTCCAGTTTCAAAATCTCCTCTGCGGCAGGACCGCCTGCACTCTTCATAGCAGCAGCCTTTTCCTGCAGAACGGCGTCATACTGACGCTCACAGTCACGCAGGCCGGACAGTTCAGCCTCATATCGGGCCAACTCATCCTCTGCGGCAGTCAGCTCACGGGCAGCGGCGTCATACTTGACTCTGGCAGCGTAGGCTTCCTCACGCTCCTTGTTCAGCTGTTCATCCATCTTTCCAATGACATTATAGAAAAACGCTGCAAGGCTGCGGCCCTCCAGCTTATCTACGTCTGCCTGTTCCTGCATTTTGATGGCTTCCAGCTCCCGAACACGGGTAGAAAGCGTACTGCGCTGTGTGCGCAATTCGGAAACCTTCGCTTCCAACTGCCGTTTCCGGGCGATCTGTTCCTGAAGCTTCTGTAATTGTTCATCATAGAATTTCATTGATACTTCACGCTCCTTTCCGCAAATGAATATGAGACCCCACATCATCGTGAGGTCTCATGAGTTTCATTTTGACCGCTCACTTTGATCTGGCCGGCTCTTGGTCATGTAGCCCTCAATGCCGATCCATGCGGCATATCCGGGATGCTCCGCCATCTTTTCCATCAGGCGGATGGTCATGATTCTCAGCTTCGGATTCATGTGGGACACCTCGCTTTGCTGTGGTTTGATTTGCTGTTTCCTATGATACAGTCATTGTACGACAGGTCAGCCTGGGAATAAATCACAGCATCAGCAAAATAAGGTGCTCTATTTCCACTGCGTTGGAAAAATACCCGAAACTCAAGTCGGCTCCTCAGACCGGCGCTTTTTGTAAGCGTTGTATTGTTCCTCATCAATCACTCCGGTGGCTATCATGCGCTCCGACCACAGCTGCAGCGTCTCTACGGTGATAGAGATCCGCTCCAGCTCCTCCTGAATGAAGATGAAGTCCTCCAGCTCATCTCCGGAGATCTTGCCGTCTGCCGTAATTTCGATCAGACGGTCTTTCTGCTTGCTCACCGAGTTCAGCGAGGCCAGCATTTCCAGAACGATCTGGGAAAGGTCTTTTATCTTGATCTCCGGCACATACTCCTGGCCGATGGGGCACTGGTTTGCACAGTAGTAGTTGCAAAGGCTGGGCTGCATGTACTTATCCGACATGACCAACACTTCGTCCGGATGGGGTAGAGACCGCTCGTTCTCGATCTTCTCAATGCGCTCCGGAGGAATCGATTCCAGCAGCTCACTGGCAGCCTCGCGGGATAACTTCAGCCCCTCCCGGGTCAGCTGGTAGATGTTCTTATTCTCTTTGGTGGATACTCTGGCCATATTCTGCGCCCTCACTACTTGATTGGAATGTTGAAGCCTTTTGCTTTATCGCTTCATCTGAAGCTCATTTACATACTGTTGAAGCCGTTCAGGCTCCAGGGCCTTAATCAGAGTTCTCGCATTTCTGGTGCGGGTTATGTAGTATTCCTGCCCGGTTTTGAGGTAGCCCATCAGTTGCTCATAAGGGTCATACCCAGCCTCTTTAATTGCGGATACGATCTCCGAAATGGTTTCGTGAAACACCTGTTCATCCATGGGCAAAGCCTCCTTCGTGCAAAAGTCGAAATCTATCACATTATAGCATGAGGCACAAAGAAAATGAATACATTTCACGAATACAACAAAGAGGCCACGTTGGATTGCAACGCCGCTGCAATCCAAACACAGTCTACGTGTCCTAATATCGCCCACTTCATCGTAATAGTATGAGAGGGCATTATTCAGTCGATGAAGGTCAGCCCCTCCATCTGGCCCAGGACTTCAAGCGTCAGATCATCGACCTCTTCATTCCAATAAACCTTGACCGCATAATCTCTGATTGTATACTCAGCACCTTCCACAACAGCATATGCCTTGATGTCCTCCAAATCAAAGAGATCAAGCAGGGCAAATCCCTCAGACGCTGCTGGGGCAAGAATGGCACGACAGGCTCGGCAAAAATGCTCCATGTTCATTGGCTCCAGTTCTTTGGGGATCTCAACCCTGCTGGTATGAGAACAGGTATCCTTTCTACCTGTCAGCCCGGCATAGCGCGCGAAAGAGAATGTGCCTGTTTGTTGGATGGGGTTAATATCCAATACACTGCCCGGTAAATCAGGGTCGTAAATCTGCATCTCACCAATTTCTCCGGTGGACAGATTGACCAGCACCGGCGCATGGTAGGGCCTGCCTTCTCCATTCTCACAGACCACGCAGCATTCAGGAAGTTTCGCTGCGACAGCCTCTCGCCAAAAGTTCGTTTCCTCATTCGCCTTGCTCCACGCCACGCTATATCCAAGTGCAGAAGAAAGTGTGAGCAGCGCAACAGCAGAAAACATCAGCACCGCTAATGCCTTTTTCCCGTGTTTGATGAACGATACGCCATACTTATATGCCAGTCTATCGATTTTCTTCATTTTCAGCTCCAATCTTTTTACAGCTCCGCTAGGTTGATGACACGAACATGGTTCTTTCTGGCATAATCAACTGTGTATGCTGTACCTCCAGTGCTTTTGGTCATGTAGCTTACGCACACACTGCTGTTATCCACCAGATGCCGGTTGCGCTTGTGCATACACCCGCTGGTGTACTCAATGGATGTGTATTTGACCTTATCCGCCTTGCGCTTTATTTCCTCATAGACCGCTCGATCTTCTTCACTCCACCGGTCTGCCTGGGATTGGCAGGGCAGCACTAAAATCAGCTTGATTTCCGGGTGCTTCGATTTCAGGCTCAAAACCGTTTGTGCCGCCATTGTATCAAACCCCAACGCACCGCCTGCGCCAAAATAGATCACACCTTGCTCAATTAACTTCTCAAGCTCTTGCTTCAGCACTTTTGCAATATGGTACCGCCGCAAAAATGGGATTTCTCTGTGCCCGGTAAAACAGCATGTTCTTGCCCGCAAATCCTTTACTGCACTCCCTTGTTCCATATTCATCCCCTTAATTTCGTCCAAACTATTGAGCATCAGCTCTATAAATTATAATTCTGCTCAAAATATTAGTCAATCGCTCAACAGGGCAGACAGAAAGAAACTGAGCAAAATACTATAATGGAAACAAATTATGGGACAAGGAGAATACCAACATGAGCAAAGAGGTCGAATTCAAAAATCGGGATAGATTTATTGAGCTTGGCCTTACCATAGCATCAATTCGCAAGATGCGTGGTATGTCTCAGGAGGAGCTGGCATTGAAGGCACATATGAGCCGATCCCATCTCAGTTCCATTGAGGCTCCAAACATTGTGCGGCCTTTCTCTCTGGAAGTGCTGTATAACATCGCAGATGCGCTTGATGTTGAACCTTCGGAGTTACTCAGCGCGAAGCTGCCGCCGAGTAAATGAACTATGACCACTGACAGGAGCTGCCACGAATAGGCGGCTCCTTTTTATTTGTCACCGTTATGGTTGGCTCTTTCACTTACCAGCCCTGTGCCATAAAAAAATAATAATTTGATGTCACCTACCTGTCAAGTGACAGTATATCTTAAAACCAAAATGCCATACCATAATGGTGAAGAATAAATCGGAGGTGCGGTATGGCAACCAATAAACGCGTTTTCACGCTGCGTTTGGAAGATGATGTATTCGACAAAATCGGTATTCTCGCAACAAGTGAGCATCGATCCATAACCAATTATATTGAATATGTTCTGCTGAAACATATTACCGAGATCGAACAGGAAAAGGGAAAGATCGGCCTGAATAAAGAAGACGAGTAAGAAACGCTGGGAACCTTGAAGTGTCCCAGCGTTTCCTTGAGATATTCATAGTCAATTTCGAGGCATAACGGCATTGTCCGTTATGTCTCTTTTTCATCCCCGCTGGAACGCATTCAATGTGCTGGCAATAGCCGATAATCCGTCTTTCCCAAACAGCTTTTCCAATTCAGTCGGTACTTCAGGTATCAGCTCAGGCTCGCTAACCCTAACAGTTTCCTCCTTTTGGGGCAAGGTCTGTGTCTCACTGCCTTGACGCTTTAGTATATCCATCACCAGTTGCTCCAACAGGTTACGGTCAATCGGCTGCGGCTCCGGGATCTCCGGCGTCTCTGGGCAGTGGATATAGTGCAGGACTGCATTGGTGATAAACTGCGCCTTATGGCGTCCTTGCTGTTCCAGTAGTTCTGACACCGATAACTGCTTTGGATCTCCGGGATTAAACTGTATGGTGAACCGGCCGGGGTTTTTCTTCTCG
>ENA-OPSF01001801-OPSF01001801.1-human-gut-metagenome-genome-assembly--contig:-NODE-1801-length-15226-cov-3.607738_pt1 | contig 15226 bp, 10 predicted proteins | sample MGYA00241452_ERZ501896 | MGnify/ENA primary metagenome ERZ501896 (study PRJEB25962, sample SAMEA2042111) | human gut metagenome | biome: human gut; feature: human-associated habitat; material: faeces... | reverse complement strand
TTAACCCCAAAATCGGCTTTGTCAAGACCTCTACTCGAAAAAAATTTGGGGGCCTGAGCCCCCAAAATTTTGCCTGAATTGTTAATGCCTAAAAAGCTTTTCTAATCCTTGAATGATTTTCTTAGGATCTTTGGTGGCTTCCTTAATGACATCCTTGACCCCGGCTTTCAGTGCAGCTTCTAAATCAATCCCATAACTGGGAGCTTGAATTGTTCCGCCCAGCTTAATAGGCACGCTGATTCTGCGACCATCAACACTTGTGGCCAACTTCGCCGTTATGAGTCCAGACAATGATTCGTCTATTAATCCCACTGTAACATTGCCTTTGACTTCAGCCACTGAAGTCTTTCCGTCTAACGAATGAATATTCAGAACTCCATTCGATATGTTAGCCGATGCACTCAAAATACTGAATCGAGTCTGATCCTCATCTTTCATGATTAAACCCGTGACCTTCTTGGCTTTCACCGCATTACCCACTTTCTCTAGCGATAGTCCTTTGAGAACTGCGTTGTTGGCTGATACCGATATCTGACCATTGGCACTCTTTAAAAGAGCGGTCTTTTCCAAACCTAGACCAGCCAATTTCACCGTAGCATTTGCTTTGCCATAAAGCTTTGCTTCACTACCCAAAGCTTGCATTAAAGCTTGTGTATCAACCCCTTTAGCATTGAGATCAAATGACCATTTTTCCGCAGTGTTTATTTGACCCTTACCGCTAAAGGTGCCTGAGCAAGCATTAGCCAAAAGGTTATTAAAGCTCAACACCCCTTTTGACAAACTCAGGGTCGTATCAAAGTTAGACACGGTCAACCCTTGATACTTCAACGTATTGACGTGAATACCAAAGCGTCCGTTTGCTCGATTCAGTACGTCCAGGTTTGATGTTGATGCAGCATAAGCTTGCGAAATAACCGAGACCGTACTACTGGAGACTTTTTTCGTCTCTTGTCCAGAAACCTTAAGCCACTTGTCTGCTACAAAAGAATCCAGTGTGAAATACCCGTTGATTGTCGGGACATTGAATCCGACTAATTCAACTTCGCTTTCCCAAGGAGAGTTATCAAGTTTCCCTTTTAGCTTCAAATCAACTTTCTCTCCAGGAGTCATTGAAACTTGACCATTAAAGGGAACCTGTAAAACCGCATGCCCAAGATTGGCCTGAACATTTCCTCCCAGCTTTTTACTCTGCAAACTAAAGGCTTCAATTTCACCGGCAAAATCACCGTTGATGTTCGCTTTAACTGTGTCTGCCTGGGAAACGTTTACATTTAATCCCTCTAAGCTCCACGTCTGCATTTGTTTTGTTTCGGCGGAATTAAATATTCCCATCACGCTGACATCATTTACTTTAGCGGTGATATTGGCTCCTTGGGCAAGCACATCTTTAGAAGCATATTTCAGAAGATTCGCTTTAACTTCCGCCGATATTGATTGTTCCTTTTGATTGGCCGACACAGTAATGGACGGCTTTTCCATACTCACTGACATCGTTTTTATGTCGTATGCCACCGTTGAATTAAAAGCAACCTGACCACTTAATCCCTGTGTTTTCTCTGCAAAACGGGTACTGAATTTAACCGGTGTTGTTCCGCTGAGTCCAAGCTTACCTGTTGAGAGGTTTAATGAATCAACGGCGTATACCTTTTGACTTTGCAATCCATAGGCCGTCAGAGCCGCATTTCTGATTTCTAAACTAGCTACTTCGAGATTTTTGATAAATGACGAGTCTTGATTAGCATTATTCTTTTCTGACTCATTAATAGTCACAGTCTGAGAGTCCGCCTCTTGTGTGGGGCGTTCGTGAATTTTCTTCAAAAACCGAGATACATTGACTTGACCCTTCAAACCATCAATAACCACGGCATCAAATTGCACGTCCCCCTTAAGCAAGGGTAAAACGGCAACACCGACCTCTGCCCCATTTAATGTGAACTGCGGCTTATCGCTTCCCTCAAAAGACAGGGTTGTCGGTGGTAAAACAATCTGAATTTCTGGGAAAAACTTTGTTTGCAGCTCTCCCTGAAAAACGAGTGTGCGGTTAAACCGTTGAGCCGTCTCTTTTTTCAATTGCTCTGCAATAGTTGCATTATCTAGAAAATACGTTGCAGCCGCCCACATCGCACCGGTAACAACAACGCCGACACCAACAACACCTATCACAATTTTTCGCAACATGACGCTTCCTCCGTCAGCTACCATCGGATAAGTTCAGTGTAGTACAACTTCTCTGTGACAGGATGGGCAAATTGTTGAGAATTGCAAACAAAAAAGGAAGCCACCGAAGCAACTTCCTTTTGTGCGTTAAAGTAAGAGTGAACAATTAGGGGCGAAGGGAGGCAACCGGACCTGTTTGCGTTTTGCGCCACTTAGCCACAGCGTCCACACAGTCAGGGACCAACACCGGACCGTTATAGATGAAGCCCGTAAACAATTGCACCAACTTAGCACCAGCCTGCATCTTCTCGACAGCATCTTCTCCCGTCATCACGCCGCCGCTGGCAATAATCGGCATCGTTTCCTGCAAGTGTTGATACAAAAGGTGAACAACCTCGGTAGAACGAGCGCGCAAGGGCTTGCCGGAAAGACCTCCCGTTTCATTGCAGTTGGGCATGCCGGGAATAGCATCACGAGAAATTGTTGTGTTGGTAGCAATGATGGCATCAATACCGAAGCTGACCAACTGATCAGAAATTCTCAAAATGTCATCGTTTTCCAAATCCGGCGCAATCTTGAGTGCGATAGGAACATACTTGCCTTCGTTTTCATCGACTAAGCGCTTGCGCTCAGTTGTGATCGCCGTCAGCAACTTATTGAGTTCATCATCGGCTTGGAGACTGCGCAGATTTTTCGTATTGGGCGAGGAAATATTGATCGCGATGTAATCGGCATGGTTGTAGACCTTGCGCAAACAAATCAAATAGTCATCCACAGCTCGTTCAATCGGTGTGACTGCATTTTTACCGATATTGATCCCAAGAATACCGCCACGGCTTCTGAAAGCAGCAGCGCTGCGCAAATGTTCCAAAACTTCATCAACACCGTGGTTATTAAATCCCATACGATTAATGACCCCTTCAGCTGGAATCACACGGAAAAGACGCGGTTTCGGGTTGCCGGGCTGAGCTTTCGGTGTAATCGTGCCCACTTCAACGTGACCAAATCCCAGACCACCGAAGGCGCTCACTCGCTCGCCATTTTTGTCCATACCGGCCGCTAAACCGACCACATTGGGAAAACGTAACCCCATCACTTCAATCGGATCTTCCACCGGATCACGGGTTACCAGTTTCGTCAATCCTAAATTCACCGCCCAGTCCAAATTAGACATAATCACGGAGTGAGCCGTTTCAGGATCCATGGAAAACAGAATCTTACGAGCAATGGAGTAAAGCATATTGAGTCTCTTATTATCGAAAAATCAGTTCGGAGAGCCGAAATTCGGCTTGATCATCGAATTGATTATTGTACCCGATTAAGGCGCAAATCGCTTTTCAGATATAGCGAATGGATAGCAGAAAAAGATCGTTATAGGACTACTCGTCCAATCGATACATGTGAAGGCGAAACTCTCCTTTTCGCCTGTCATTGAAATAATGTTCAAGAGTGGTTTTGACGGTTGTAAAACTGATATCGTCCCAAGGAATTTCACTTTCTGAAAATAGACGCTGTTCCATGGTTTCCGGCCCGGGAGCCAATGGAAGAGCATCTAGTTCGGACAAAAAGAAAAAGTGCACTTGACTTGCGTAGGGAACATCAATCACAGTTAAAAGCATACCGGCACGTGCATGCGCCCCCGTCTCTTCCCAAGTCTCTCTCAAGGCTCCTTGCTGCAGTGTCTCGTGGGCTTCCATAAAGCCGGCCGGCAGTGTCCATTTTCCTTTACGAGGTTCAATGGCACGCCGACACAGTAAAACACGACCACCGAAAACCGGCAGTGTTCCAACCACCGGTGTCGGGTTTACATAATGAACAAAACCGCACGCCTCGCATACCTCTCGTACTCGAACATCATCTAAAGGACGCTTAGTCACAAGAGGATGACCGCACATCGGGCAGAACTTATAGCGAGGAGCGTCTAATGGTTTCATTATCGTTCCTTCGGATATGGACGCCATTCGCCACCTTTTTGACGAATGTAATCATTATCACGATACGTCAAAACCACGGACTGACCATTTTCCGAAACCGGGTTGGTTTCCGGCAGATCCCGCACCAATTCTTCCAGAGGTACGCTGCCACCATCGGCACCAAAATAGTTCAATGCCAAAGCGCGGCCAATCAAAGTACTCATCGCCATGTAACTCGTATGTCCCGTTACATGAATAGGTTCAGTCGGCAGATCCTTGATGCCAAAAAACTTTACCATAAGCGGCACTTCTGTGATTCGCATGCTTGGAATATCACGCAAACGCGGAGCTTGAATTCGATCACCACGTACAGCGGCACCGTGCTCAGGAACAACGATCAGCATCACTTTACGCCCAGAGCGTTCCAGCTCATGCATAAAGGTTTGCAGATCATCGAGGAAGCGAATCGCACGGGGCTTAAATTCTTCCCAACGGCTGTGACGGGGCAAACGGTTGCCGTCATGCAAAGCGATAAAGTTAAAAAGCGTGACGTGTCTTTCGGACGTTTTATCTTTAGCTGTCTTGCGTTGCCAATCACGCAACACCGCTAAATCATCTGCAATTTCTTCATCGTCAAAAGCCATGTAGCGAACGGGATATTTTGCCGTACTTTCAAGCGGAGCCATTAAACCGGCCTTATCTCGAAGCGTTTGCAGGTAGTTGTCATATTGTCCCTTGTGGTCCAGGTACAAGTGCTGACGGTATCCCAATTGATCGAGACGATTCATGATTTCGCACTCTGGACGGCGGCCATCATAAAGGGCGTCATGATTGACTTGTCCGCAAACGGCGTTAAGCAACCGCAATGTAGCTGGACCTGAGTACGATGTTGCCGAATTAAAGTGGTCAAATCGGATGTTGAATTCCGACAAAACCGGATGATTCATCAAATCTGACGCAATCAAATCATCATTAGAAAGCGAGCAGATATTCATGAGAATAATTTCAAACGGCGTGTCGTTAGCTGAAAGCCCTTGGGGAAACTCCGCCCGACGATCTTTTTCATAGTCCAAAAAGGCGGTGTACCAGCGATCAATCGTCTCCGAAGTAATGGCGGATGGATCCGCAGGAGTGACCTGTTGAGGTGCAGCGGCCTGACTATTATCGGCAACCTGAACAGCCGCCGGTGCAACAGGCTGGGTCCTCCAAGCCACATAGTAGGGTTGAAAAACCAAACACAAAAAATAAACCAGGGTGAAAACTGAAATTCTTACCCAATCTTTAACCAAACAGTAAAGCAAGACAACGGCAGCACCCCAGGCCAACATCTTGATGTTGACAAAATCAACGGCCAACTGAGCAATATAAGCGGCCGAGAAGCCGGCAATGTTTTGTGCATTACTGATGATGCTGTCTGGTCCGGGAAGCCAGCTTTCCGAATAAACCAAAGCAAAGGCTGCCACGATAGCGACACCGGTTTGAAGCAGAGTCAACACCCGATTTCTAAACGGCAACAAGATGAACAATAAAAGCAAGCCGTTATATAAAAGGTTGAGTGTCAGGTATTCGTAATGGGCGAGCGCAAACTTCAGTATGAAGTACACGTTCCATAGGCCGAGTCCTTTAAAAAAGAATTTCCCGACCGAGCCCTGGTTAACATTATCCATGGTTTATCCGTTTTTATTGTTTGCGTTGGTTAGGGAAATAGACCCGACCATCCTCATCAAATGCAAAATAACCTTGATCAAAACCTAAACCGAAAAGAGTTAATACATTTCTGTAGTAATTTTCCTTTTCGATAGGAGCGCTCGACAATACCGTACGAATCAAGTCAGCCGATTTATCCTGACCAAGCAATTCCAAAAGGCAAGCGCCAAAACCGTCCCATCCGGGCTGGTTGATCTGAAGCGTATTCACATCAATTTTTTCCGGCGGCATATTGAGTTCGCGCGTAATTTTAATCATGGGCTCAAAATGAGCTTTCAATTCCCTGTAGACAGGATCCTTCGGCGACATCATGCCCGCCCATAAATAAACGCGAATGGAATTGTAACTACCGATCGTGTTATCCACAGAATCCACGGGGACAAGTTCTCCACGACTGGAGAAAGTTGCCCAATCTGGGGAAATGCCCGCTGGCGCACTGCGGATCAACACACGCGCAGAACCTTCGAAAACATCCTGCCAATATTGATCCTCCAGGGCGAAACGTTTTAAAAGGAAAAGCGGGTAGTAGCTTGGATTCAACTTAACCTGACCGTCGTGTTCAAAACCAATACGGCCGGGTAAAAGAACCTTACCCAAATTATCGATATCACGAACCTGAGTCTTTAACAATTCCAACATCGCCCGAGCTTTTTCTGTGTAGTCCGGACGATCCCAAAGGCGGCCGGCTTCCAATAAGCAGTAGGCGATCCACATATCTGAGTCAACCGCATTGTTGGTGTCCAAAATCGTCCATTGAGAACCGTCTTTGCCCCAAAGCCATGCTGCGAAATTTTTAGTGATGTCGCCGGCGGACAAATTATTTTCTGTCCACTTCAACATCTCCTCAAAGGTTTCTCGATCGTTGTCCACCAATGCAAAGAACATGGCATAGGATTGGCCTTCGGATGTCGTAACCGCCCGAGCATCGCTGTAATCAACCACTCGAGCTCCTTCCATGCCAACGGCCTTAAATTGATCCCACATCGGCCAAGCGGCTAAAACCGATGAACTCATTGTCATCGCTAAAGTCAACGCTAAAATCAGTTTTCTCATCTTGCACGTCCCCTCACCCACAGGCGCATAAAGTAGAAAATGCCCGTGCCTACTAAGACGGCACAAACCAAAGCACATAAAACCAGAAGCAACGGATAATTACTCATGGTTTGCCAAATCTTGTGATACCAAGGTAAGTCACCAATGGTGTAAGAGTCTCCCACTTTAAAATCGGACATGGATTGCTCGTTGATGATGACAACCGATCCGCTCACCGTTGCCATGGACGATGGACTCTTTAATTGCTCATTGAGTAAGTAGCTGCCGGCCTGTCCTTCACTCAACAGGGCCACCACTGTACGATCCGAATCAAAGGGCGATTGAAGCGAAACAATAGCTCCAACGCCGCCATCCGGACTAAAGAGAATTTCTTCGGGTTGAAGAACTTCTTCACCCTGCAGGGTATCGGCAATGGCCTGCTGAAGCTGTTCGGCATTATCTTTCTTAAAGTCCGGCAACGTAATCGGCATCTCACCGATCAAAAGAACATCTTTACCGTCAAGCTGGGCTTCAGTGGCTTGATCAACTACAGAGAGTTTTGGGGCAACGGCCCCGGTTACCGCGGCAATACGAGCCGTTGTATTCAACAGCGTAGTCACCTTCTCAGCTGAAGCTTCCTTAGGAATCACGGCGACAGTTCGTGATAAGTCTGCAAAAATCGAATACGGGTAAGCGCTTTGTGTGAAAAGCGTCAAATTCGGCATCTCAGCGTAGTGGAACAGTCCATTGAGCGTCAATGTGGAGGCCGGATCAATTTCCATCTGATGAGGCAGCAAAACAACGGATTTACAGTTATCGGGCGAACCTTCGGAAAGCTCTCGACGATACACCACCTCAAAACTTAAATCATTTTGAGCCGCCAAGGCCAATGCTTCAGAGGGACTGGTCGCCAAAGGTCCATTGAAGGAAGGCAAGCGCATTTCACGCTCACCGCTACTGGATTGTTGGGACAGATTGACCGAATCAACCAAATAATTGTTGATTCGCATACGCAACTGAGCTTGATCCCCACCTTCGGGCTTTGTGTAACGATACTTCAGATTGACATCCAATCCGCCCGTACCGACCATATACAAGTCGGGAGCAATGCTCATTGGCATATGAACGGCAGGCGGCGCGTACCCTCTTGATGTTAACTGTCCGGGATACTGCATGATCTGCGAGAATGCAATCGTCTCGTCAATCGGCACCCAATTGGGCGCATCATAAGCCTGTCGCTCCGGGGCTTCCTTAAAGTCCTTAATAGGAAGTTTGTCACCGATTAAAACATGATCACCTGAGGCAAGCGCTTTAACCGCAACGATCAAATCCGACTCATCACGACCGGAAATAACCAGCATTTTGTCGCTTCGGCTTTCAGGAGCGTCCATCATATAAATTTGAGGACCGTCTGCCAGGGGCAAATCACTTAAAAAACTCGGTCTGCTGGAATTGGTAGCAAAAACAAAGAAATGTCCATTTGTCGGAAGCCGATCGTAGTAAACAGGAAAATCCGCTCCGCGCCATTGCGTGTATTTACCCACCAAGGAAGACAAAATAGCGGCTGCTTTTTTCGTCTCATTATCCGGTGCCTTGGCAAACACAAAAGGAATCACCGATTCATTGTTGGTAAAGGTATCAATAAAAGGAGCCGGCCAACGCGCTAAATCATTGGCGATCTTGACTTTTTGCTTAACTAAAGACAACAAGCTCTTGGCATCAAGATCTAGCCATAACGTTTCACTTGAAGGTCTTTCACAAATGTTCTGATAATGACCGACAAATTCAAGAGTGATCTGATTATTCGATTTGATTTGTTTCGGATCCAAGGTAACTTTTGTGCGATAAAGCTTACCCAAAGCTTCTGGCATCACAGGAACCGATTGCTGCAGCTGACTATTCAGATAAACATTGATTTGAGAGCGAACCGGAATCAACGCAGGCGAAGCCGTAAAAGCTAAATCCATGGTTGCAGAGGATACGATTTCATCGGCACGCACGCCAAAGTCTAAATATTGAGTGTTATTGATACCCGTAAGACGAATATTTTTAGCCTGTCCACCGGGGACTAACTTTAACAATGAACTTTGTTGGGTAAAAGAACCCGTCACATCAGTTCGCCAGACCGGTGAGACACTAGAAGCATCATGCGGAGTCTCTTGGGCAAATGATGAGACTGAGGCAAACGCCACCAATGCAGTGCTCATCACCAAGGCTGACAGTTTGGACAATTTCACTTTAGACTCTCTTTCAACTTTATAACGTATTTGAGTTTAGCGCACGAGCTGGTTTTCTCGGTGCAAACGTTAAGCACCAGCTCAACACTTTAGGAACAATTTGTAACTTGCCGGGCAAAAATTCGATCATCGATTTGTAGCCGTACCAAGATAAAGATCCAAGCTTTAAAAAACCTGTCAACATGCGATCATCCACATTGACTTTTTCAGGAACCCACATTCCCTCACGAGAAAATGTGCAGCGATTAAAAGCTTTTTCCGTTTCATAGTCATCAAAACACAGGCTTAATTCCAAAACATTGCCCGGCTCTGCAGATAAAACCGTTGTCTTAAAGCAATAATACTTTTCTTTGTAAATCATCAAGAGACGAACGGACTCACCTTTCTTCCAAGCTTTCTCACATCCTGACAAACTTACCCTCACTTCACTTTGAGAGTACTGCGTCATGGTTGCTTTGTAGTTAGCATCCTCTTCATCACAAATATTTACATCAATCTTGCAATGAATCCGCGGGAACTGATGTTTTTGAACTTCTTCAACCGCCACCGCCATTGAGGCTCCCAAAATCATCAAGTTGTAGGCAATCCATCCCATATTAATAGCCAACGTTAAATATTCTGGATTAGGATCGAAAAATGCCTTATAAAAACCGATGAGCAACCCGATCATGTTTAAACTGATCAAAATCAGATACGGTCTTGAGACGGGCCAATCCAAATATTTTTCACCAATGGTTCCCCCTTTGGCGGTTACATTGAATTTGCCTTTATGAGGGAAAATTAGTGCCACGGTCGTCGGCAGCAAAATGTACCAAGACAATACGGTTTCATAGACTCCGCTTAAGAAGGGATATCGATACCCACGCTGAAGAATCTGATTGGTCAGAGCCGAGTGAATCATGTGCGGAAGCACATAGGCAAAAATAGCCGCAGCGGTCGCATAAATGACATAGACATTAGCAAACATGTAGGGAAGCGGCGCCACTAAAAAGATCAAACGGGGCAAGCCATGGAAGAAATGGAACATGGCATTAAAAAAGCACAACCGTTGGGGAAGCGAAAGACCTTTACCCAAAAACGGATTATCCAGGCGGAAAATTTGGATCATGCCTCTTGCCCAACGAATACGCTGACCGATATGCGCGGCCAATGTTTCCGTTGACAGACCGGAAGCAAGCGGCAAATCGATAAAGGCTGATGACCACCCCTTACGATTAAGTTTTAATGATGTGTGCGCATCTTCGGTCACCGTTTCAACAGCAATACCGCCGACCTCTTCCAAGGCCTTTCGTCTCATCACAGCGCTGGATCCGCAAAACATCGTGGCATTCCACGTATCGTTACCTTTCTGGATGAAATCGTGGAAAAGCGAATTCTCAATCGGCATTGTCCGATCCAAATGAAGGTTCTTTTCAAATGGATCCTGAGAGTAAAAATGATGCGGTGTTTGAACAAGGGCAATATTAGGATCCTTGATCAACCACCCCATTGTTTTGACCAAAAAATCCGAAGAGGGCACGTGGTCACAGTCAAAAATGGTCACAAACTCTCCGTTTGTGACAGTCATGGCGTGATTAATGTTGCCCGCCTTGGCATGATTGTGCTCTTCACGCTTGATGTAACCGGCACCGACTTGCTTGGCAAACTCCTCAAAAAGCGGACGGCTGCCGTCATCGAGAATATAGACATGGAGTTTATCGGCAGGCCACTGCAAATTTAAAGCCGCAAAAACCGTGGGCTTTACCACATCAAGCGATTCGTTATATGTCGGAATAAAAATATCAACATGTGGCCAAAGCGCTTGATCATTAGGCATCGGATAGGGTTTGCGATCAAGCACCCAACAGACCTGAAAATAACCAAGAACCATCACCACAAACGCGTAAAGTTCTGCGGCAAGCAATAGACAACTTAAAAAGATGCCCATGGCGGAATCAGTGTTCAAGGTTGAGGTACAACGCCACCAAAGATAGCGCCCGGACACAACCATTGAAATCACAAAAAGAAGCATCAGCGTTAGTCGGGCTTTAATTTTTCGAAGGGCCAATGCCGACAAAAGCATCACCGAAAGAAATACAACCTGTCCCTGAATATTAAAAGGCTGAGTGATACATAAAACCGCCAGCGCAGCAGCCAAGCCACCCAAAATCCATAAAAGCGTCAACTTAATCGGACGAGATAACTCTTCACCCTTTTTGTCAATCGTTTCAAAACTTTTGTGATTACCATCCAAAGCTAAAGCACCATAATGCCCCACCCAATCACCCAGGCGAGTCAAAGCTGCTGCTATTTTATTAACAGCCCAGGAGATAGATAAGCGAAGCCATCCTTTGCGTGCCGAAGTCCGGAAACAAATTAAAAACAAAGTTTGGGAAAGCCAGCGCACACAATCCAAAGTTTTTGGTGCATGAGGATTAATCTGGGGATAAAACTCTTGAAATGCTGCGCGATAGGCAGTAAATGGTTTTGATTCCAATGGAAGAAACAACCATGCAAGGGCCAGCCAAAAAATATTGACAGCCACGCTTACTTTGGTGGATCCATTTGCGCGCCAAAGACGAGCTTTATTGACGAGATAATTCAGTATTGTTGCCGAAGGCATGTTTTATATTCAGGGCTCCCCGTTTATTGGGAAGCCACCACTTAAACCGTATCGGTAATTGCTTTATGTGAAATGAAAAATTATAGACAACTCGTTAAATAAAGCCTTAACAAATTGTTATTTCTTTATTTGTAACTCAAACAAAATTAGGCAAAAAAATTCTTGAATCAGGAGAAAATTTCATCAGACCTGTCACTAAGATCAAAACAGTTTCATTAAAGCAAAGAGTAACCATGAAGCGTCGCACGGCTTTCGTTTTATCAGGTATCGGTTTAGCTGTCGCAGCCTGCTTTACAGGTGTTTATCGTTTTTTGCGGCAACCTAAATTTGGAGCACTTCCCACTTCGTTTGAGAGTTTTAAAAACTGCTCTCATTTTTATGACGGCATTTTTCACAATACTCTGCCAACACCCGTTTTGACAGATAACAGTACTTTTATTAAAGCTTTTGCACGCTCCATGGTGACGGACAAAATTGATCCGGTTCCGTCTACGACGTTACCCTCTGCGAAAGTAGATTTAAAACAATTGCGTCTGGATATCGACACAATCATTTGGTTAGGCCACTCATCTTTTTACATACAACTAGCCGGAAAACGCATTCTGATTGATCCTGTTTTAAGTCCCTACGCATCGCCTGTTTCGTTTAGCACAAAAGCGTTTGAAGGCACCACTCCTTACCGTCCGGCAGATTTTCCCACCATTGATCTATTGGTTATTTCTCACGACCACTGGGATCATTTGGATTACCCAACGGTTATGGCACTCAAAGGGAAAATCCATCATATTGTCTGTCCGCTTGGCACCGACTCACACTTCTTACGATGGGGCTTTAAAAAAGAAACTCTTCATGCACTTGATTGGAATGAAACCTTAAAACTATCGAATAATCTGGCTATACATGCACTGGAAGCGCGTCATTATTCCGGTCGCAATCTCAATCAAAATAAGAGTTTTTGGGCTTCATATTTATTACAGTCAAAGAATTACAAAATATTCTTTAGCGGCGACTCAGGCTACAGTCCGCACTTTAAAGAAATCGGCAATCGGTTTGCGCCGATTGACTTGGTACTGCTTGATAGCGGACAATACAACCTAAACTTTTCATCGACTAGATGATATTTTTAGGCAGATCTACTCCAGCACTCAATATCAATTCACGGTTGGACTTAGAGATTTCATCCCAATAACGTTTCAGTGTGCCGTCGAGTCGCCAAAGCTTAATTCCACTCAGAGTATCCAAGTACTTAGGCGTACTGTCTGAGGGCAACTTTTTATCACTGAGACGTTTTTTAAGCATCAACAGTATGCTTAGAGCCAAGTAGGTAACAAACACCTTTCCTTCCAGAGCTTTCTCTTCACACTTCATTCTCCGTCCCGAGCATCGATCCTTATAGTTACAGAAAGCCTTTTCCACCGTATCCCGATTTCGATAAATCAATAATGCCGCGGCCGCATCCTTAACCGTATTGCTCATCAACACAATCAAACCGGCCGTTTCTCTAAACTGTGCCCACTGCATCTCATCGAGTCCCCAACGACCCAATGAGTCCTTTTTGTAGAAGCGTCTAAACAGCGGATCATCCGGTGCTTGACCGCTTTCCACCGCCTTTTGCTTCAATCGAGCTAAAGCTTGCAAAGTATTTTCGATATCGTCCGTTTCTTTTTGTTTGCTGAAATACACGTGGATATAAACAGTCTGATCGCTACGGCCACTCGTTCGAGTATTGATCACCCACGGCATCGCTTCGGTGTAACAAAAGGCTTGAACTTCCTCCCGATAAGCTCTGGGGTGGCATAACCTCAACGCGGGTAACGCCCGCTTCATCGTTGCTTGTATAAAGCTCGAATTGCGTTTGGCGCCAATAACAAAACCGATGTCCTGTTTGAGCATGGAGGTTAAATTGTTCAGCGAGAAAAAACCTCTGTCGAGAATTAATTGAATAGGATCTAAATCCAATTGAGTTAAATCCAAAAAGAGATTCCTCAGTAAGCTGCAATCATTTAAAGAGCCGTCTAAAACCTTGTAGAAAACCGGTTCTCCGCTAATCTCATCGAGCAGCAGGGCAATGTTAAATTGCGGCAGAGAATCTTCTTCTTTGTTTTTGCCGTACTTAACCTTACGAATAGTCTTAGAAAAAGAAGAAATCGAAGTGGTATCGAAAGCCCAGTAACCCCCATCGACCAGAGTTTGACTATGAGCAGCCCGACGTTTGAGATAAGCGAAGCGCTGCTCATCGCTGATGGATTGAAACAGTCTGGTAATCGCACTCGGATTAAGAGCTTGGTCTGTGGGCAAATATGTGCGATTGGCAAAGCTCTCGAAGCTGCAGACGGAAGAATGAGGCTGCAGGATTAGGAACATGGCTAAAGACAGTAACTCTCGATACTGCGAAGAGAAAACAGCTTGTAGGTCAGCCGTTAGACCGCTTTGCTTAGCGATGTTGTCTAAAACGTAAGTCGCACCTGCCTCGCAAGCGCGGGCTTTAGAAGCAAATTCGGTAAAGGTCAGCTTCTCTTCGGAGGGATCTAAAAAGATGATTTCATGGTCTTGATAAATAGCCTCGAAACCTTTGTATTGAGGATTCTCAGAGAGGAACTTACGGCCGAAAACGACCTTATTGCCCACAAGTTTACCGACGGTTTTACGACTGATGCATCGAGATTTTCCGTCGATCCATTGGTTTTTATATCGAACGATGTAGTCGGTCCCGGTTTGGTTAACGATCATGACAGGGTGGATAGGTTCGAGCGAGGGCATGACAATCTCCATAGATTGTCTATATTATAATCTATGTTTGATATAAAAATCAATAGGGAAATGAAAAATAATTCAATAAAAACAACAAATTAACTAAAGTGACACTTTAACTTGAAGATTTATGAGCTAGTTTTTGAAAAGTTGAGGTTATTAGACAGTTCGTTGTTCAGCTTGACAATAACCCAAAAAGAGCCAACTCATGATTGTTAAGCAAGAAGTGATTGATGCAATTCACTTAATGAGACGTATTGGTGCCGATACCCAAGGATGTGAAGTCAAAAAATCGGTTCAAGAGTTGCCGAGAAATCTTCCAGAAACTATTTCTGCTTGAGCCAATTGAACCTAAAAACAGTCCTAAGCAGCGCTATCGATTGGTTCGAAAATAGTTTGGTCTATTCAGAAAATTGGAATACCAATTAGACAGTTAACTGTAAAGAGTAGAGAGTAACTGCAAAACTACTGTATATACTTTACAGTGCGTTGGGTAATTTAAATTTTTTGCAATACCATCATGAATCTGTCGAGGAAAGGTTGATTTGTGAACAAGCGTTTGTTCAAAATGTGATCACGCCCAGATAAGTTGGGAAAATAACAGTGTGGTTTAGCAAATTTTGTATAGTGCCAACTGTCCGGGTCATCAATTTTTTTGCATTAAAAAGCCCCCAAGTTTTGAACCTTGGGGGTCTGAATCATGCCGTTGCTGTTAAAACTTAGGCTTCACCGGGAACGATGAAGATCGGCATTCTGCAGGAAGCCACCATGGCACGGGTGGAACTACCAAAGACCAATGAACTAATGCGGCCTTTGCCGTGCGAACC
>ENA-OPSF01001795-OPSF01001795.1-human-gut-metagenome-genome-assembly--contig:-NODE-1795-length-15250-cov-3.371372_pt1 | contig 15250 bp, 16 predicted proteins | sample MGYA00241452_ERZ501896 | MGnify/ENA primary metagenome ERZ501896 (study PRJEB25962, sample SAMEA2042111) | human gut metagenome | biome: human gut; feature: human-associated habitat; material: faeces... | reverse complement strand
CCCGCCGCATTCTGGCAGTTGCACCACAGAGTGCACAGGCGCGCAGTGACACTGCGCTGGATCGTCTGATGCAGGGGGCACCGGCACCGCTGGCTGCAGGTAACCCGGCATCTGATGCCGTTAACGATTTGCTGAACACACCAGTGTAAGGGATGTTTATGACGAGCAAAGAAACCTTTACCCATTACCAGCCGCAGGGCAACAGTGACCCGGCTCATACCGCAACCGCGCCCGGCGGATTGAGTGCGAAAGCGCCTGCAATGACCCCGCTGATGCTGGACACCTCCACCCGTAAGCTGGTTGCGTGGGATGGCACCACCGACGGTACTGCCGTTGGCATTCTGGCGGTTGATGCTGACCAGACCAGCACCACGCTGACGTTCTACAAGTCCGGCACGTTCCGTTATGAGGATGTGCTCTGGCCGGAGGCTGCCAGCGACGAGACGAAAAAACGGACCGCGTTTGCCGGAACGGCAATCAGCATCGTTTAAGCTTACCCTTCATCACTAAAGGCCGCCTGTGCGGCTTTTTTTACGGGATTTTTTTATGTCGATGTACACAACCGCCCAGCTGCTGGCGGCAAATGAGCAGAAATTTAAGTTTGATCCGCTGTTTCTGCGTCTCTTTTTCCGTGAGAGCTATCCCTTCACTACAGAGAAAGTCTATCTCTCACAAATTCCTGGACTGGTAAACATGGCGCTGTACGTTTCGCCGATTGTTTCCGGTGAGGTTATCCGTTCCCGTGGCGGCTCCACCTCTGAATTTACGCCGGGATATGTCAAACCCAAGCATGAAGTGAATCCGCAGATGACCCTGCGTCGCCTGCCGGATGAAGATCCGCAGAATCTGGCGGACCCGGCTTACCGTCGCCGTCGCATCATCATGCAGAACATGCGTGACGAAGAGCTGGCCATTGCCCAGGTGGAAGAGATGCAGGCAGTTTCTGCCGTGCTCAAGGGCAAATACACCATGACCGGTGAAGCCTTCGATCCGGTTGAGGTGGATATGGGCCGCAGTGCGGCCAACAACATCACGCAGTCCGGCGGCACGGCGTGGAGCAAGCGTGACAAGTCCACGTATGACCCGACCGACGATATCGAAGCCTACGCGCTGAACGCCAGCGGTGTGGTGAATATCATCGTGTTTGATCCGAAAGGCTGGGCGCTGTTCCGTTCCTTCAAGGCCGTCAAGGATAAGCTGGATACCCGTCGCGGCTCTCATTCCGAGCTGGAGACAGCGGTGAAAGACCTGGGCAAAGCGGTGTCTTATAAGGGAATGTATGGCGATGTGGCCATCGTCGTGTATTCCGGACAGTACGTGGAAAACGGCGTCAAAAAGAACTTCCTGCCGGACAACACGATGGTGCTGGGTAACACTCATGCACGCGGTCTGCGCACCTATGGCTGCATTCAGGATGCGGATGCATTGAGTGAGGGTATTAATGCGTCTCCCCGTTATCCGAAAAACTGGAAGACATCCGGCGATCCGGCGCGTGAGTTCACCATGATTCAGTCAGCACCGCTGATGCTGCTGGCTGACCCTGATGAGTTCGTGTCTGTACAACTGGCGTAATCATGGCCCTTCGGGGCCATTGTTTCTCTGTGGAGGAGTCCATGACGAAAGATGAACTGATTGCCCGTCTTCAGGAGCTGGGTGAGCAACTGAACCGCGATGTCAGTTTGACGGGAACGAAAGAAGAACTGGCGCTCCGTGTGGCAGAGCTGGAAGAGGAGCTTGATGACACTGCCGATCAGGATACCCCTATCAGCCCGGAAAATGCGCTGACCGGACATGAAAATGAGGTGGTATCAGCGCAGCCGGATACCGTGACTGATACGGCTGATCTGGTCACGGTTGTGGCACTGGTGACGCTGCATACTGATGCACTTCACGCCACGCGGGATGAACCTGTGGCATTTGTGCTGCCGGGAACGGCGTTTCGTGTCTCTGCCGGTGTGGCAGCTGAAATGACAGAGCGTGGCCTGGCCAGAATGCAATAACGGGAGGCGCTGTGGCTGATTTCGATAACCTGTTCGATGCTGCTATTGCCCGCGCCGATGAAACGATACGCGGGTACATGGGAACGTCAGCCACCATGACATCCGGTGAGCAGTCCGGTGCTGTGATACGTGGTGTTTTTGATGACCCTGAAAATATCAGCTATGCCGGACAGGGCGTGCGCGTTGAAGGCTCCAGCCCGTCCCTGTTTGTCCGGACTGATGATGTGCGGCAGCTGCGGCGCGGAGACACGCTGACCATCGGTGAGGAAAACTTCTGGGTAGATCGGGTTACGCCGGATGATGGCGGAAGCTGTCATCTCTGGCTTGGACGGGGCGTACCGCCTGCCGTTAACCGTCGTCGCTGAAAGGGGGGTGTATGGCCATAAAAGGTCTTGAGCAGGCCGTTGAAAACCTCAGCCGTATCAGCAAAACGGCGGTGCCTAGTGCGTCAGCAATGGCCATTAACCGCGTGGCCGCAACGGCGATTAATCAGTCTTCGTCTCAGGTCGCCCGTGAAACCCGGGTGCCGAGAAAACTGGTTAAAGAGCGATCCAGACTGAAACGAGCTACGGTCAGAAATCCGAATGCAAAAATTATCGTTAACCGAGGTGATCTCCCTGCTATTAAGCTGGGGATCAGGATGCTTGGTCATCGCCCGAACAGCATACTCAAAGCCGGTCAGCATCGTTATCAGCGGGCATTCATCCAGCGATTAAATAATGGACGCTGGCATGTTATGCAACGTCTGCCAGAAGCACGGTATGCGAAGGGCACTGACGATAAGGGAAGGAAAAAGCGTAATCGTCTTCCCATTCAGGTGGTGAAAATTCCGATGGCGGTCCCACTGAAACAGGCTTTTGATGAGAACGTTAACCGTATCCGGCGAGAACGTCTGCCAAAAGAACTGAGCTATGCGCTGAAACAACAACTGAGGATTGTGATAAAGCGATGAAACATACTGAACTCCGTGCAGCCGTACTGGATGCACTGGAGAAGCATGACACCGGGGCGACGCTTTTTGATGGTCGCCCCGCTGTTTTTGATGAGGCGGATTTTCCGGCAATTGCCGTTTATCTCACTGGCGCTGAATACACGGGCGAAGAGCTGGACAGCGATACCTGGCAGGCAGAGCTGCATATTGAAGTTTTCCTGCCTGCTCAGGTGCCGGATTCAGAGCTGGATGCGTGGATGGAGTCCCGGATTTATCCGGTGATGAGTGATATCCCGGCACTGTCAGATTTGATCACCAGTATGGTGGCCAGCGGCTATGACTACCGGCGCGACGATGATGCGGGCCTGTGGAGTTCAGCCGATCTGACTTATGTCATTACCTATGAAATGTGAGGACGATATGCCAACACCAAATCCTCTGGCACCGGTGAAAGGGGCCGGGACCACACTGTGGGTTTATAACGGGAGCGGCGACCCTTATGCAAACCCGCTTTCAGACAATGACTGGTCGCGTCTGGCAAAGGTTAAAGACCTGACGCCCGGCGAACTGACCGCTGAGTCCTATGACGACAGCTATCTCGATGATGAAAATGCGGACTGGACTGCGACCGGGCAGGGGCAGAAATCTGCCGGAGATACCATCTTCACGCTGGCGTGGATGCCCGGAGAGCAGGGGCAGCAGGCGCTGCTGGCGTGGTTTAATAAAGGGGATACCCGTGCCTATAAAATCCGCTTCCCGAACGGCACGGTCGATGTGTTCCGCGGCTGGGTCAGCAGTATCGGTAAGGCGGTGACGGCGAAGGAAGTGATCACCCGCACGGTGAAAGTCACCAACGTGGGACGTCCGTCGATGGCAGAAGATCGCAGCACGGTAACAGCGGCAACCGGCATGACCGTGACGCCTGCCAGCACTTCGGTGGTGAAAGGGCGGAGCATCACGCTGACCGTGGCATTCCAGCCGGAGGGCGCAACCGACAAGAGCTTCCGTGCGGTGTCTGCGGATAAAACAAAAGCCACCGTGTCGGTCAGTGGTATGACCATCACCGTGAAAGGTGTTGCTGCAGGCAAGGTCAACATTCCGGTTGTATCCGGTAATGGTGAACTTGCTGCGGTTGCAGAAATCACCGTCACCGGCAGTTAATCCGGAGAGTCAGCGATGTTCCTGAAAACCGAATCATTTGAACATAACGGTGTGACCGTCACGCTTTCTGAACTGTCAGCCCTGCAGCGTATTGAGCATCTCGCCCTGATGAAACGACAGGCAGAACAGGCGGAGTCAGACAGCAACCGGAAGTTTACTGTGGAAGACGCCATCAGAACCGGCGCTTTTGTGGTGGCGATGTCCCTGTGGCATAACCATCCGCAGAAGACAAAGCTGCCTTCCATGAATGAAGCCGTTAAACAGATTGAGCAGGAAGTGCTTACCACCTGGCCCACGGAGGCAATTTCTCATGCTGAAAACGTGGTGTACCGGCTGTCCGGTATGTATGAGTTTGTGGTGAATGATGCTCCTGAACAGGCAGAGGACGCCGGGCCTGCAGAGCCTGTTTCTGCGGGAAAGCGTTCGACGGTGAGTTGAGTTTTGCCCTGAAACTGGCGCGTGAGATGGGGCGACCCGACTGGCGTGCCATGCTTGCCGGGATGTCATCCACGGAGTATGCCGACTGGCACCGCTTTTACAGTACCCATTATTTTCATGATGTTCTGCTGGATATGCACTTTTCCGGGCTGACGTACACCGTGCTCAGCCTGTTTTTCAGCGATCCGGATATGCATCCGCTGGATTTCAGTTTGCTGAACCGGCGTGAGGATGACGAAGAGCCTGAAGATGATGTGCTGATGCAGAAAGCGGCAGGGCTTGCCGGAGGCGTTCGTTTTGACCCGGACGGAAATGAAGTTATCCCTACTTCCCCGGATATGGCGGGCATGACGGAGGATGACGTAATGCTGATGACAGTATCAGAAGGGATCGCAGGAGGAGTCCGGTATGGCTGAACCGGTAGGCGATCTGGTCGTTGATTTAAGTCTGGATGCGGCCAGATTTGACGAGCAGATGGCCAGAGTCAGGCGTCATTTTTCCGGTACGGAAAGTGATGCGAAAAAAACAGCGGCAGTCGTTGAACAGTCGCTGAGCCGACAGGCGCTGGCTGCACAGAAAGCGGGGATTTCCGTCGGGCAGTATAAAGCCGCCATGCGAACCCTGCCCGCACAGTTTACGGATATCGCCACGCAGCTTGCCGGTGGTCAGAATCCCTGGCTGATCCTGCTGCAACAGGGCGGTCAGGTGAAGGACTCCTTCGGCGGGATGATCCCCATGTTCCGGGGGCTTGCCGGTGCGATCACCCTGCCGATGGTCGGGGCCACCTCGCTGGCGGTGGCGACCGGTGCGCTGGCGTATGCCTGGTATCAGGGTAACTCAACCCTGTCCGATTTCAACAAAACGCTGGTCCTTTCCGGTAATCAGTCGGGTCTGACGGCAGATCGTATGCTGGTCCTGTCCAGAGCCGGGCAGGCGGCAGGGCTGACGTTTAACCAGACCAGCGAGTCACTCAGTGCGCTGGTTAAGGCGGGGGTAAGCGGTGAGGCTCAGATTGCGTCCATCAGCCAGAGTGTGGCGCGTTTCTCCTCTGCATCCGGCGTGGAGGTGGACAAGGTCGCTGAAGCCTTCGGGAAGCTGACCACTGACCCGACGTCGGGGCTGACAGCGATGGCGCGCCAGTTCCATAACGTGACGGCGGAGCAGATTGCGTATGTTGCTCAGTTGCAGCGTTCCGGCGATGAAGCCGGGGCATTGCAGGCGGCGAACGAGGCCGCAACGAAAGGGTTTGATGACCAGACCCGACGCCTGAAAGAGAACATGGGCACGCTGGAAACCTGGGCAGACAGGACAGCACGGGCATTCAAATCCATGTGGGATGCGGTGCTGGATATTGGTCGTCCTGATACCGCTCAGGAGATGCTGATTAAGGCAGAGGCTGCGTTTAAGAAAGCGGACGACATCTGGAATCTGCGCAAGGATGATTATTTTGTTAACGATGAAGCGCGGGCGCGTTACTGGGATGATCGTGAAAAGGCCCGTCTTGCGCTTGAAGCCGCCCGAAAGAAGGCTGAACAGCAGAGTCAACAGGACAAAAATGCGCAGCAGCAGAGCGATACCGAAGCGTCACGGCTGAAATATACCGAAGAGGCGCAGAAGGCTTACGAACGGCTGCAGACGCCGCTGGAGAAATATACCGCCCGTCAGGAAGAACTGAACAAGGCACTGAAAGACGGGAAAATCCTGCAGGCGGATTACAACACGCTGATGGCGGCGGCGAAAAAGGATTATGAAGCGACGCTGAAAAAGCCGAAACAGTCCGGCGTGAAGGTGTCTGCGGGCGATCGTCAGGAAGACAGTGCTCATGCTGCCCTGCTGACGCTTCAGGCAGAACTCCGGACACTGGAGAAGCATGCCGGAGCGAATGAGAAAATCAGCCAGCAGCGCCGGGATTTGTGGAAGGCGGAAAGTCAGTTCGCGGTACTGGAGGAGGCGGCGCAACGTCGCCAGCTGTCCGCACAGGAGAAATCCCTGCTGGCGCATAAAGATGAGACGCTGGAGTACAAACGCCAGCTGGCTGCACTTGGCGATAAGGTCACGTATCAGGAGCACCTGAACGCGCTGGCGCAGCAGGCGGATAAATTCGCACAGCAGCAACGGGCAAAACGGGCCGCCATTGATGCGAAAAGCCGGGGGCTGACTGACCGGCAGGCAGAACGGGAAGCCACGGAACAGCGCCTGAAGGAACAGTATGGCGATAATCCGCTGGCGCTGAATAACGTCATGTCAGAGCAGAAAAAGACCTGGGCGGCTGAAGACCAGCTTCGCGGGAGCTGGATGGCAGGCCTGAAGTCCGGCTGGAGTGAGTGGGAAGAGAGCGCCACGGACAGTATGTCGCAGGTTAAAAGTGCAGCCACGCAGACCTTTGATGGTATTGCACAGAATATGGCGGCGATGCTGACCGGCAGTGAGCAGAACTGGCGCAGCTTCACCCGTTCCGTGCTGTCCATGATGACAGAAATTCTGCTTAAGCAGGCAATGGTGGGGATTGTCGGGAGTATCGGCAGCGCCATTGGCGGTGCTGCCAGTGGTGGAGCATCCGCGTCAGGCGGTACAGCCATTCAGGCCGCTGCGGCGAAATTCCATTTTGCGACCGGGGGATTTACGGGAACCGGCGGCAAATATGAGCCAGCGGGGATTGTTCACCGTGGTGAATTTGTCTTCACGAAGGAGGCAACCAGCCGGATTGGTGTCGGCAACCTGTACCGCCTGATGCGGGGCTATGCGGAAGGTGGTTATGTGGGCGGTGCCGGAAGTCCGGCGCAGATGCGGCGGGCTGAAGGCATTAATTTTAATCAGAACAATCACGTGGTGATTCAGAACGACGGTACGAATGGTCTGCCAGGTCCACAGATGATGAAGGCAGTGTATGACATGGCCCGCAAGGGTGCCCGTGATGAAATTCAGACACAGATGCGTGATGGTGGCCTGTTCTCCGGAGGTGGACGATGAAAACCTTCCGCTGGAAAGTGAAACCCGGTATGGATGTGGCTTCGGCCCCTTCTGTAAGAAAGGTGCGCTTTGGTGATGGCTATTCCCAGCGAGCGCCTGCCGGGCTGAATGCCAACCTGAAAACGTACAGCGTGACGCTTTCTGTTCCCCGTTGGGAGGCCGCGGCGCTGGAGTCGTTTCTGGAAGAGCACGGGGGCTGGAAAGCCTTTCTGTGGACGCCGCCTTATGAGTGGCGGCAGATAAAGGTGACCTGCGCAAAATGGTCGTCGCGGGTCAGTATGCTGCGTGTTGAGTTCAGCGCAGAGTTTGAACAGGTGGTGAACTGATGCAGGATATCCGGCAGGAAACACTGAATGAATGCACCCGTGCGGAGCAGTCGGCCAGCGTGGTGCTCTGGGAAATCGACCTGACAGAGGTCGGTGGAGAACGTTATTTTTTCTGTAATGAGCAGAACGAAAAAGGTGAGCCGGTCACCTGGCAGGGGCGACAGTATCAGCCGTATCCCATTCAGGGGAGTGGTTTTGAACTGAATGGCAAAGGCACCAGTACGCGCCCCACGCTGACGGTTTCTAACCTGTACGGTATGGTCACCGGGATGGCGGAAGACCTGCAGAGTCTGGTCGGCGGAACGGTGGTCAGGCGTAAGGTTTATGCCCGTTTTCTGGATGCGGTGAACTTCGTCAACGGAAACAGCGACGCCGATCCGGAGCAGGAGGTGATCAGCCGCTGGCGCATCGAGCAGTGCAGCGAACTGAGCGCGGTCAGTGCCTCTTTTGTACTGTCCACGCCGACGGAAACGGATGGTGCCGTTTTTCCGGGGCGCATCATGCTGGCCAACACCTGCACCTGGACCTATCGCGGTGATGAGTGCGGTTATCACGGTCCGGCTGTCGCTGATGAATATGACCAGCCGACGTCCGATATCACGAAGGATAAATGCAGCAAATGCCTGAGTGGCTGTAAGTTTCGCAATAACGTCGGCAACTTTGGCGGCTTCCTTTCCATTAACAAACTTTCGCAGTAAATCCCATGACAGAGACAGAATCAGCGATTCTGGCGCACGCCCGGCGATGTGCGCCAGCGGAGTCGTGCGGCTTCGTGGTGAGAACGCCGGAGGGGGAAAGATATTTTCCCTGCGTGAATATCTCCGGTGAGCCGGAGGCGTATTTCCGTATGTCGCCGGAGGACTGGCTGCAGGCAGAGATGCAGGGTGAGATTGTCGCGCTGGTCCACAGCCATCCCGGTGGTCTGCCCTGGCTGAGTGAAGCCGACCGGCGGCTGCAGGTGCAGAGTGATTTGCCGTGGTGGCTGGTCTGCCGGGGGACGATTCATAAGTTCCTCTGTGTGCCGCATCTCACCGGGCGGCGCTTTGAGCACGGGGTGACGGACTGTTACACGCTGTTCCGGGATGCTTATCATCTGGCGGGGATTGAGATGCCGGATTTTCATCGCGAGGATGACTGGTGGCGTCACGGTCAGAATCTCTATCTGGATAATCTGGAGGCCACAGGGCTGTATCAGGTGCCGTTGTCATCAGCACAACCGGGCGATGTGCTGCTGTGCTGTTTTGGTTCATCGGTGCCGAATCATGCCGCCATTTACTGTGGTGATGGCGAGCTGCTGCACCATATTCCTGAACAACTGAGCAAACGAGAGAGGTATACCGACAAATGGCAGCGACGCACACACTCCCTCTGGCGTCACCGGGCATGGCACGCATCTGCCTTTACGGGGATTTACAACGATTTGGCCGCCGCATCGACCTTCGTGTGAAAACGGGGGCCGAAGCCATCCGGGCGCTGGCCACACAGCTCCCGGCGTTTCGTCAGAAGCTGAGCGACGGCTGGTATCAGGTACGGATTGCCGGGCGGGATGTCAGCACGTCCGGATTAACGGCGCAGTTACATGAGACTCTGCCTGATGGCGCTGTGATTCATATTGTTCCCAGAGTCGCCGGGGCCAAGTCAGGTGGCGTATTCCAGATTGTCCTGGGAGCTGCCGCCATTGCCGGATCATTCTTTACTGCCGGAGCCACCCTTGCAGCATGGGGGGCAGCCATTGGGGCCGGTGGTATGACCGGCATCCTGTTTTCTCTTGGTGCCAGTATGGTGCTCGGTGGTGTGGCGCAGATGCTGGCCCCTAAACCCAAAATCCCCCGCACACAGACAACGGATAACGGCAAACAGAACACCTATTTTTCTTCACTGGATAACATGGTTGCCCAGGGCAATGTTCTGCCCGTTCTGTACGGGGAAATGCGCGTGGGGTCACGCGTGGTTTCTCAGGAGATCAGCACGGCAGACGAAGGGGACGGTGGTCAGGTTGTGGTGATTGGTCGCTGATGCAAAATGTTTTATGTGAAACCGCCTGCGGGCGGTTTTGTCATTTATGGAGCGTGAGGAATGGGTAAAGGAAGCAGTAAGGGGCATACCCCGCGCGAAGCGAAGGACAACCTGAAGTCCACGCAGCTGCTGAGTGTGATCGATGCCATCAGCGAAGGGCCGGTTGAAGGTCCGGTGGATGGATTAAAAAGCGTGCTGCTGAACAATACGCCGGTGCTGGACACTGAGGGGAATACCAACATCTCCGGTGTCACGGTGGTGTTCCGTGCCGGTGAGCAGGAGCAGACACCGCCGGAGGGGTTTGAATCCTCCGGCTCCGAGACGGTGCTGGGTACGGAAGTGAAGTACGACACGCCGATTACCCGGACCATCACGTCGGCAAACATCGACCGTCTGCGCTTTACCTTCGGTGTGCAGGCACTGGTGGAAACCACCTCAAAGGGTGACAGGAATCCGTCGGAAGTCCGTCTGCTGGTTCAGATACAGCGTAACGGTGGCTGGGTGACGGAAAAAGACATCACCATTAAGGGCAAAACCACGTCGCAGTATCTGGCCTCGGTGGTGGTGGATAACCTGCCGCCGCGCCCGTTTAATATCCGGATGCGCAGGATGACGCCGGACAGCACCACAGACCAGCTGCAGAACAAAACGCTCTGGTCGTCATACACAGAAATCATCGATGTGAAACAGTGCTACCCGAACACGGCACTGGTCGGCGTACAGGTGGACTCGGAGCAGTTCGGCAGCCAGCAGGTGAGCCGTAATTATCATCTTCGCGGGCGCATTCTGCAGGTGCCGTCGAACTATAACCCGCAGACGCGGCAATACAGCGGTATCTGGGACGGAACGTTTAAGCCAGCATACAGCAACAACATGGCCTGGTGTCTGTGGGATATGCTGACCCATCCGCGCTACGGCATGGGGAAACGTCTTGGTGCGGCGGATGTGGATAAATGGGCGCTGTATGTCATCGGCCAGTACTGCGACCAGTCAGTGCCGGACGGCTTTGGCGGCACGGAGCCGCGCATCACCTGTAATGCCTGGCTGACCACACAGCGTAAGGCGTGGGATGTTCTCAGTGATTTCTGCTCGGCGATGCGCTGTATGCCGGTATGGAACGGGCAGACGCTGACGTTCGTGCAGGACCGACCATCAGATAAGGTGTGGACCTATAACCGCAGTAATGTGGTGATGCCGGATGATGGCGCGCCGTTCCGCTACAGCTTCAGCGCCCTGAAGGACCGCCATAATGCCGTTGAGGTGAACTGGATTGACCCGAACAACGGCTGGGAGACGGCGACAGAGCTTGTTGAAGATACGCAGGCCATTGCCCGTTACGGTCGTAACGTCACGAAGATGGATGCCTTTGGCTGTACCAGCCGGGGGCAGGCGCACCGCGCCGGGCTGTGGCTGATTAAAACGGAACTGCTGGAAACGCAGACCGTGGACTTCAGCGTGGGTGCGGAAGGGCTTCGCCATGTACCGGGGGATGTCATTGAAATCTGCGATGATGACTATGCGGGTATCAGCACCGGCGGGCGCGTGCTGGCGGTGAACAGCCAGACCCGGACGCTGACGCTCGACCGTGAAATCACGCTGCCATCCTCCGGCACCACGCTGATAAGCCTGGTTGACGGGCAGGGGAGTCCGGTCAGCGTGGAGGTTCAGTCCGTCACCGACGGCGTGAAGGTAAAAGTGAGCCGTGTTCCTGACGGTGTTGCTGAATACAGCGTGTGGGGGCTTAAGCTGCCGACGCTGCGCCAGCGCCTGTTCCGCTGCGTGAGTATCCGTGAGAATGACGACGGCACGTATGCCATCACCGCCGTGCAGCATGTACCGGAAAAAGAGGCCATCGTGGATAACGGGGCGCACTTTGACGGCGAACAGAGTGGCACGGTGAATGGTGTCACGCCGCCAGCGGTGCAGCACCTGACCGCCGAAGTCACCGCAGACAGCGGGGAATATCAGGTGCTGGCGCGCTGGGACACGCCGAAGGTGGTGAAGGGCGTGAGCTTCCTGCTCCGTCTGACCGTAACAGCGGATGACGGCAGTGAGCGGCTGGTCAGCACGGCCCGGACGGCGGAAACCACTTACCGCTTCAGGCAGCTGGCGCTGGGGCGTTACACGCTGACGGTCCGGGCGGTAAATGCCCGGGGACAGCAGGGCGATCCGGCGTCGGTATCGTTCCGGATTAACGCACCTGCAAAACCCGCCACCATTGAGCTGACGCCGGGGTATTTTCAGATAACGGCGGTCCCGCGTCTTGCGGTGTATGACCCGACGGTGCAGTTTGAGTTCTGGTTTTCGGAAAAACGCATCACGAACACAGCACAGGTGGAAAAATCTGCCCGTTATCTGGGGACCGGCAGTCAGTGGACTGTCCAGGGGAGCCGGATTAAGCCGGGGACGGATTTCTGGTTTTACGTGCGAAGCGTCAACCTGGTGGGAAAATCTGCTTTTGTGGAAGCCAGCGGGCAGCCCAGCAATGATGGTGAAGGGTATCTGGAAATTTTCCGGGGGCTGATAGATGAGACGCTTCTGGGGCAGGCACTGAAAGAGCGCATTGATGCTTCAGCGCTGCGTACGGAGGTCACGCAACTGGAAGAAGATATCCGTCAGCGGATGGACACGGATATCGCAGAAGTGACCCGGAAAATCGGGAAGGCGGAAAACAGCCTCACGCAGCTGGTTGCGAAAAAGAATGAGGACCAGACACTGGCCATCGCGCAGGTGAGCCAGAAAGTGGACCGGGTGAGCAGTGAAATCTCACAGACTGTCAGCCAGGGGCAGTCAGAAAACGCCCGACAGATAGCACAGGTCCGCCAGTACGTGGATAAAAAAGGGAGTGAAATTACCTCGACCACGGATAAAAAGCTGGGTGACCAGGCCGTGACCATACAGCAAATCCAGCGGGTTCAGTCAGACACGCGCAATGAGCTGAATGCCATGTATATGCTGAAGGTGCAGAAAACAAAAAACGGTATTCCCTATGTGGCCGGGATTGGCGCGGGGATTGAGGATGTTGATGGTCAGACCCTGAGTAACATTCTGCTGCAGGCCGATCGCATTGCGATGATTACCCCGGAGAACGGCAACACCACGCCGCTGTTTGTGGCGCAGGGGAATCAGCTGTTCATGAACGACGTGTTCCTGAAGCGACTGTTTGCGGTGAGCATCACGTCATCCGGCAATCCTCCGACGTTTTCCCTGACGCCGGATGGCAGGCTGACAGCCCGCAATGCGGATATCAGTGGAGCCATCACGGCGAATACCGGCACGCTCAATAATGTCACCATTAACGAGAACTGTGTCATCAGAGGGAAACTGTCTGCAAACCAGATTGAAGGCGATCTCGTTAAAACAGTGGGTAAGGCTTTCCCCCGTGACTCCCGTGCACCGGAGCGTTGGCCATCAGGAACCATTACCGTCAGGGTTTATGACGATCAGCCGTTTAACCGGCAGATTGTTATTCCGGCGGTGGCTTTCAGCGGTGCCAGACATGAGCGGGAGAACAGCGATACTTATTCGTCATGCCGCCTGATAGTACGGAAAAACGGTGCTGAAATTTATAACCGTACCGCGCTGGATAATACGCTGATTTACAGTGGTGTTATTGATATGCCTGCTGGTCGCGGCCACATGACGCTGGAGTTTTCTGTATCAGCATGGTGGGTAAATGGCTGGTATCCCACAGCAAGTATCAGCGATTTGCTGGTTGTTGTGATGAAGAAAGCCACTGCAGGCATCACGATTAGCTGAATTTTATAACCCCAATACGGGCGCCAGAAATGGCGCCTTTTTTATTGCAGAAAAGCGAGAGGTAATTATGCGTAAAGTTTGTGCAGCCATTTTGTCCGCAGCCATCTGTCTGTCCGTATCCGGTGCGCCTGCATGGGCGTCTGAACATCAGTCCACACTGAGCGCGGGGTATCTTCATGCCCGTACGAACGCTCCCGGCAGCGATAATCTGAACGGGATTAACGTGAAATACCGTTATGAGTTTACGGACGCGCTGGGGCTGATTACGTCCTTCAGTTATGCCAATGCTGAGGATGAGCAAAAAACGCACTACAGCGATACCCGCTGGCATGAAGATTCCGTGCGTAACCGCTGGTTCAGCGTGATGGCGGGGCCGTCTGTACGCGTGAATGAATGGTTCAGCGCGTATGCGATGGTGGGTGTGGCTTACAGCCGTGTGTCGACTTTCTCCGGGGATTATCTCCGCGTAACTGACAACAAGGGGAAAACGCACGATGTGCTGACCGGAAGTGATGACGGTCGCCACAGCAACACGTCTCTGGCGTGGGGGGCTGGCGTGCAGTTTAACCCGACCGAATCCGTGGCCATTGACCTTGCTTATGAAGGTTCCGGCAGTGGTGACTGGCGCACTGACGGTTTCATCGTGGGTGTCGGTTATAAATTCTGATTAGCCAGGTAACACAGTGTTATGACAGCCCGCCGGTTCAGGCGGGCTTTTTTGTGGAGTGGATATGGCAGCAGTAAAAATCTCAGGTGTGCTGAAAGATGGTGCGGGAAAACCAATACAGAACTGCACTATTCAACTGAAGGCAAAGCGTAACAGCACCACGGTACTGGTGAACACGGTGGCTTCTGAAAATCCGGATGAAGCCGGACGTTACAGCATGGATGTTGAGCATGGTCAGTACAGCGTCACCCTGCTGGTTGAAGGTTTTCCGCCTTCACATGCCGGGACCATTACCGTCTATGAAGGTTCCAGACCAGGTACGCTGAATGATTTTCTCGGTGCCATGACGGAAGATGATGTCATGCCGGAGGCACTGCGCCGCTTTGAGCAGATGGTGGAAGAGGTGTCACGTAACGCCTCCGCGGTTGCACAGAATACGGCAGCCGCGAAAAAATCAGCCAGCGATGCCAGTGCATCAGCCAGCGAGGCGGCAACTCATGCAACCGATGCTGCAGCCTCAGCACGTGCCGCCAGCACGTCAGCCGGACAGGCCGCGTCGTCGGCTCAGTCAGCGTCTTCCAGCGCAGGAACGGCATCGACAAAGGCCCGTGAAGCAGCAAAAAGTGCTGCTGCTGCAGAGTCATCAAAAAGCGCGGCAGCTACCAGCGCCAGTGCCGCGAAAACGTCAGAAACGAATGCCGCAGCATCACAAAAATCGGCAGCCACTTCTGCATCCACAGCGACCACGAAGGCGTCAGAAGCTGCCACCTCGGCACGGGGTGCGGCGGCCTCAAAAGAGGCAGCGAAATCTTCAGAAACGAATGCATCATCAAGTGCCAGTAGTGCAGCTTCCTCGGCAACGGCGGCAGGAAATTCCGCGAAGGCGGCAAAAACGTCCGAGACGAACGCCAGGTCTTCTGAAACAGCAGCGGGACAGAGCGCCTCAGCTGCGGCAGGTTCAAAAACAGCGGCTGCATTATCT